>ERZ835980.69-NODE-69-length-128775-cov-9.212112_pt1 | contig 128775 bp, 101 predicted proteins | sample MGYA00519943_ERZ835980 | MGnify/ENA primary metagenome ERZ835980 (study PRJEB31850, sample SAMEA3708791) | human gut metagenome | biome: human gut; feature: human-associated habitat; material: faeces | place: China | collected 2014 ... | reverse complement strand
ACCTCCAAACTGAGTAATTTTATCTTACATCAGTTTGGAGGTTTACACAAACTTTAGGATACTCCCGGGGCGGATGAAATTTTCATCCGCCTACTCTACACGAATGACTTGTGAGAGGACGCTTATATTTGCCCAATTTACGCTGTGAATTGCACCACAGAATCTGCAATTTATGTTATGGAACTCACGGTTATTTCCACCTCTATGCGATAAAACATTTCATCTGACAACTTATGAACATGGACGGTTTTAATCACAATTACACATCTTCAATTCCAATTCTTCTGTTTCTAAGCTCTCCATCAATTTGAAAGCCCAGCTTTTTCAATAAATTTCCAGAAGCCATATTACTTATATTATATTTTGCTTCAAGCATATAAGTGAAACTCTGGTTAAAGCTGTTTTAGTTTTGCGAGTTCTTTCTGAAGACGAAGTAATTCTGCATCCTTTTCAGCTAGCAGTTTTTGATTTTCAGCGATTGTATTATCCTGTTCAATAATCGTATCTTCCAGCTGTTTAATTTTAGCATTTTTATTTCGCTCCCAAAACTCCGCATCTGCACGTGCTCTCGCCTGCTGCCGGATGATTTCATCAGCATTGACAGTGTAAAGATCATTGGAAGCCTGCAATAAATCTGGGTTGTTCTTTGCAATCATTCTGAGTTCCTCCCATGTCTTAGCTTTAAAAAGTTTCGCCCAGCGGTCAATCTCATAGTTTTGATCCTCGGCTGTGGCAAGGTCTATCCGAGTTAAGTCTAACACATGGATGGAAAATTTACTACTGTAAAGATGCCCTGTTTTTTTTATTTCGAAGTTCATAAGTAGCGAAAAATTCGGGCTGATCTTCAAATAATGTAAAGTTTAAGAATCCAATACTGTGAACCGGAAGCACTTCTTTGTATTCTTCCCCGGAATTGAGCTGGTCAAAGCTTCTTGCTGCGTAGCTGATGGAACGTTCTGACCAGTTGTATTCGTTAGACATCTGCATTTCAAGGTCGATAAGCTGTTCATTATTCAGATTGACGCGGATATCCAGAATAAAATCTTTGTCTGAAATCGCAGCACCAAGCTCGATTGGGTTTGTGATGGCTACATCGTGAATACTTTCTTTTTTTAGGTGTAGCAAAGCTGCAATCAATGCTTTCAGCACCTGCTTGTCCTTCTGTAAAATAGCACGAAACATATAGTCATTTGTAAATGGATAGTCAATACTGCCGGTTGCAGTTTCAAAAGATAGATTTGTGTGTAAGGTCATGTGTCCTACTTCGTAGATATGTGGTTATGATGGTTGAAAAATGAGGCGATATGCCAGATTTTTTCGAATGTATAAACACAGATAAGATAAAAGATGCAGTCATTGAATGACTGCAATACATCTGCGATGGATTAAGAATAGCATTTATAAAGTAAAATGTATATGAGATCTGCTGATATTTTATAAAACTTTTAGAAAGAGAGTATAACCGGAGTTTAACTACCAATAGTATTTTTCTGTCTCATCTGTCAAACTTCTATATGTTCAGTGATTAGTCTGTATAATTCTGGTCTTCTATTTTTTAGTCCACCTATTTCACAACTTCTATACTTTCGTAGCATATCTACATCTAGTTCAGCCAAAAACACACCTTCTTCATCTCCAGCTTCACTCACAAGCATATCACGAGGCGCACCTGTCTCTGTGTTATATATAACGCCATCAAACAATGTTGAGTGTCCATTACAACCACGATACAGAGCAGGATAGTTACAAGTAGCAATCACTAACATATTCTCATAAGCCCGGCCGCGCAATTGAGATAATCTATTTATTTCCATAGGACAGGCATTTGGAACAAGAATGAGTTCTGCGCCTTTGATCATCAGGATTCTGGCAGACTCAGGAAACTCTCTGTCATAACAAATCATTGAACCGACTTTGATCAGACCTTCTTTGGTATCAAGTTCCTCAACATAAAAGTTTTCTCCGGCATCAAGTACCCCTTCATCATCGTCCTCTCCGAAGTCACAGATATGTACCTTTATGTAACAATATACCAGCTTTCCATGTCTATCAAATAGGCAAACTGTATTTCTAGGCTTAGGCTCATGCTTTTCCAACAGTGTTATCGCTATTGCCATATTCAGTTTTAAAGAAATCTCCGAAAATTGCTTTACATACTTACTGTTTAATGAAATGGAGTTTTGCTCCAACCATTCTTTATTGTGAGGAAAAGTATATCCGCTACTCCACATTTCTGGAAATAACGCTATATCTGCGCCATTTGCTTTTGCTTCACGACACGCTTTTATTCCATTAAAAATGTTCATAAATGCTTGAAATTTCAAGGTTTATCGGTTGCACAATGATTGAATATGAAAAGAATATGACAAGAAAACAACAAATTGATTTGGCAAAAATAGACAAAAAACAAACATATTTATTATAAATCATGCACATTGACACAAAAACAACTGCGTACTATACTTAAACCATCAAACAACCGATTGCGCAAAAAGCGGAACGCAATAAAACACAAAAGCGAAACGCAACAAAACACAAAACAGATGGCAACACAAAATGCGAAACAAAAGAAGTATTGCGCAAATGCACAAAAGTCGGTAAAATGGTTCGGAAACGCAAAAATGCGGGAAGAAAAAAGGGAGGAAATTTTCAATGAAGAAAAAAGTATTAAGCGTATTACTTGCAACAAGCATGGTTGTTTCCTTAGCAGCATGCGGAAGCAAAGAAGAGACAACAGACAATGCAACAGGCGGCAGCACAGCAGCTGCTACAGAGACAGCAGATGCAGCTGATACAACATCAGCAGATGATGCAATCGCAAACCTGATCGCTGCAACAGAAGGAACTGTAGACATTCAGCTCTGGTGCTCAGAACTTGAGTCTTACCAGACAGTTATGAAAGAACTGACAGATAAATTCCAGGAGCAGTACTCAGATGTAGATTTCAATATTACGATCGGTGCAGTATCTGAGCAGGAGGCGAAGGATAAGGTCTTAGAAGATATCGATGCAGCAGCAGATGTATTCGTGTTCGCAGATGATCAGGTAAATGATCTTGTAAATGCAGGAGCACTTCAGGAAGTGGCAGCTACTTATACATATGATCCGGCAGAGACAAACTCTGAGGCAACTGTAGCAGCAGCTACAAAAGACGGAAAACTTTATGCTTATCCATTAACAGCTTCCAACGGATACTTCTTATACTATGATTCAAACATTTTCTCAGAGGAAGATGTAGCTTCCTGGGAAGCTCTTGAAGCAAAAGCTGAAGAAGCCGGAACAAAAGTCGGTATGAACATCGCAGACGGCTGGTATGTATATGGATTCTTCGCAGGAGCAGGATGTACCCTTTCCATGAATGAAGACAACTCCAATGAGTGTGACTGGAACAATGAGACAGGTCTTGCAGTAGCAGAGAGCATTGAGAACATTGCTTCTTCCCCAGCATTTGTAAACGTAGCAGATCAGGATGCGATCACAATGCTGACAGATGGAACACTTGGAGCATACGTTTCCGGTACATGGAATGCAACTTCTTTCCAGGATCAGTATGGTGATGGATATGCTGCCTGCAAACTTCCTACCTTTGATGTAAATGGAACAGCTACACAGATGGGATCTTATGCAGGATACAAATTCGTAGGTGTTAACTCTCATGCAAAAAATGTTGGCTGGTCAATGCTTCTTGCTGAGTACTTAACAAACGAAGAGAGCCAGTTAGAGATCGGCCTTGCAACAGCTGAAGGTCCTGCTAACCTGGCAGCAGCTTCCCAGATCGATTCCCCGGCACTTGCAGCACTTGCAGCACAGTCAGCATACGCTGATCAGCAGCTTGTAGGAAGCAACTACTGGGATCCGGCAAAAGCACTTGGACAGAACCTTGTTGACGGAGCTGCTGATCTTCAGAAAGTACTTGACGATGCAGTAGCCGGTATTACACAGCCGGTAGCTGAATAATCCACATTCGGTCATACGTATAGCATAGAATGTCCGCTGGGCGTACTTTCTATCTATCATGAATCTGAATTCCACATGCTCTGCATTGGGCAGGGTATGTGGAATTTTTAAAAAGAGAAACATTTTTGTCCTGTGACAAAAGTACTCATTCACGCAAGGGAGTGAATCTATGAAAACATTTTTAAATGCAGTCAAAAAGTACTTTGCCGACTTTGGAAGAGCTGTGGCAAAGGGGGATATCTGGTGTAAACTCTCGCTGATCATTCTGGGAGCCGGATATTTTGGACGGAAACAGATTATAAAGGGTATTTTAATGACAGCTCTCGAAGTGATTTTTTTCCTGTTTACCGGTCTTTTTTCTATCAATTATATTAAGGATCTGAATACGCTTGGTACGGTACAGTATGAGGCAGTGTTTGATCCGCTGACTATGAAAAATACTGTTAATGATTACGACAACTCATTGCTCATCCTTCTTTACGGAATCGTGGGAATCCTCGTGATCTTAGCATTCATACTTTTATATATAAGCAACATGAAGGCTGTTTACCGCCTTCAGCTTATGAAGGAAGAGGGAGAGCACATCAATACATTTGGTGAGGATGTCAAATCTCTTTTCAACGGTAAGTTTTATATCACATTGCTTACCCTGCCAAGTATCGGCGTTATCATGATGAATATCATACCGATCATTTTCATGTCCTGTGTGGCATTTACCAATTATGATATGGATCATATGCCGCCAAACTATCTGTTTACATGGGTGGGACTCAGGAATTTTAAAAATATGTTTACAGGCGGAACGACCATCACATTCTCCTATGCATTCGTGAGGATTCTTGCATGGACGATGATCTGGGCAGTAACAGCAACTTTTACAACCTTTATCGGTGGTATTCTTCTTGCAAAACTGATCAATCATGAGAATACATATTTCAAAAAAATGTGGCGTTCACTTTTTGTAGTGACCATCGCGATCCCACAGTTCGTAACCTTGCTGTTAGTCAGCAAAATGTTTGCAGATCACGGTATTGTGAACACCTGGTGTTCCAACATTGGTCTGACCGGATTTTTGAAGGATATTGGTCTTGTTTCAGGAAATTTTATTCCGTTCCTCTCAAAACCGGGCTGGTCTCACGTGATGATCATCCTTATCAACATCTGGGTCGGTGTTCCATATCAGATGCTTTCTGCAACCGGTATCCTGATGAATATTCCGACGGATCAGCTGGAGAGTGCACGAATCGATGGAGCCAATAAATGGCAGATTTTCTGGAAGATCACCATGCCGTATGTATTGTTTATCTGCGGACCGTCTCTGATACAGAGTGTGATCGCCAACATCAACAACTTCAACGTTATTTATCTGCTGACAAGTTCTACAGCTACGGCAAATATGGCGTTTGCAAACTCCAATGCCAAGGAGACAGACCTTCTTATCACATGGCTGTTTACTTTGACAAATGATAACTCAAACTACAAGATGGCATCGGTGATCGGTATTATTTCGTTTGTAATCTGCGCACTTCTGACACTGCTTAGCTACACCAGAATGATCAGTGGTGACAAAGAGGAGGTGTACCAATAATGAAAAAGAAAACATGGAATATCATAATCAGACATGTGGTACTTGCACTGCTCGCATTCATCTGGCTCATCCCGATCGTCTGGCTGGTTGTGACATCGTTGTCCGCAACAAAGGGCGTAAGTTATCAGCATTTCTTTCCGACAAACTGGACGCTGGCAAATTTCCACCAGCTGTTCTTTGAGACGGATACTGCTGCAAACTTCCCGGCATGGTTTAAAAATACCTTTATCGTGGCACTGTTTACCTGCATTATCTCTTCCTGCTTTGTATTGATGGTTTCTTATGCATTCAGTTGTATGAGATTTAAAGGAAGAAAACAGTTGATGAGCTTTTCCATCATCCTTGGAATGTTCCCTGGTGTACTTTCCATGATCGCAGTTTACTTTGTGTTGAAAATGATCGGACTCACCGATTCCCTGGCTGGTTTGATCATCGTTTACTCCGCTGGTTCCGGACTCGGATTCCTTGTATTAAAAGGATTCTTTGATACAATTCCGGTTTCCTTAAGGGAGGCAGCGCGTCTCGAGGGTGCATCCGAGGCAACTATTTTTACGAAAATTATTATCCCATTGTCAAAACCAATGATCGTGTACACCATCATTAACGCTTTCTTAAGTCCATGGATGGATTTCGTAATGGCACGTATCATGATCAAGTCCAAGGAATCTGCAGACTGGACGGTAGCGATCGGACTTTACAACCTCTTACAGAAGACATTGATCGGGGATTACTTCGCAATCTTCTGTGCGGGCGGTGTGATGATCGCAATTCCTATTTCGATTCTTTTCGTAGTAATGCAGAAGTTCTACGTTGAAGGTGTGACAGGCGGAGCAGTTAAGGGTTGATATAAAAAGACAATTGCGAAACTCATAAAAACTAAATTGGATTGTGAACAATTGAAAGAAGATTATGAGGAGTTTCGTAATCGTCTAATCATATAAAATTTTGAGGAGACATGAAAAAATGGATAAATTTGTATTGAATCTTATTCATCGTCCGGAGATGGTTCCAGAGTATTCTGCAACCGTGACAGGACAGGGCAAAGAGGAGGATATCGGAGATAAAGCACTGCTGACAGAATCTCTGGATATTTTCAAGACACAGCAGAGACTGGCACATGAGAATGGATTAAAAGTAACCATTCAGATGACATATGCATCTCTTTTCAATGATGAAGCTGTAGAGATCGCAAAACATGACCATGAAGTATATGGTGATGAGATTGCATTATCACTGCTTGGCTTACCATGTGAGGAGTTCCGTGAAAAATACAAGACAAAAGATTTCTGTATCTGGATGTTCTCTATGGAAGACAAAAAAGCGATCGTAAACGACGTATTTGAAAAATTCCATGACAGATTCGGTTTCTATCCGGAATCAACAGGTTCCTACTATATGGATGCTGATCTGACAAACTATATCAAAGCAACTTATCCAACGGTAAAATGTGCCGTTGCAACCTGCTGGGAGGAAGGACCAAAAGCATATCATACCTGCAACAACTCCTGGTATACCTTATTTGATGGAGGTCCATGGGCACCATGGATCCCATCCAGACAGAACACACATGCACCGGCAGCAAACAAGGAGGAGGACAGTGGTATTGTAGCGATCCCACATCTCTCCCGTGACCTGATTGCATGTTACGATGGAAATGGTTCCAACTTCGGAACACATCCACAGAACGTACTCCGTGGAATGATCTACGATACCAAGACATGGGAGTATCCATATCTTTACAACTTGATCGACCAGTACCGTTCTCTGGAAAAATACAACAACGGATATTCCTACAACATGATGTTCGTTGGACCGGGCTGGATGAACAAGATGGGACGCTGGGAGCAGCCATATGAACTTCTTTACAAATCTTACAGCGACGGATGTGCTTACTATGGCAAGCTGAAAAAAGAAGGACAGCTTATCGATATGACGATGTCTGAGTTTGCAGACTACTATCGTGAGAAAAAAGGTGTCAACGATAACAATTATAATGAACCGGAATGTGCACTCTGGAGAGATATTTTATATGGTTCTGACAAACAGTTATTCTGGTATTGCGATCCATATATGAGAGCATGTGTGAACATGGATCAGGGCGGTGCGATCGTAGATCTTCGTCCTTACGCAGCAAAATTGGAGTGGCCGGTTGGTATCGGTACAAAACATGTGCAGGATGCCTCTTATCCATTCTTAATCCAGGAGAAATACCGTGCAGGATACTTCACACATTATGCTGGAGAAGGAACCGTAAGAAGTGCAAAACTTTCTTACAAAGGAGAGGAAGTGGATCTCTGCCTCTGCCCGACACACGCACACTTCTCACAGGAAGGAAAGACAAGAATCCTTACCTTAGATCCTGTGACAATCGAGTTTAGGGATTTAACCGTAAAACTTCAGACAAAAGAGTACTTCGAAGAAGGATCCTCAAACATTAAGATTGAGAGAAATATCTTAGAGATGAGTGATCCAACTGCAGAAGTGACATTAAATGAGTACATGGTTGCATGCTATGGTACAACAGAGTATTCCGAGGATATGTCAAACATCACCTTAAAGATTGACGGACCGGAAGAAAAAGAAATCCACTATGCATACAAATGCCGCGAGGAAGGTGTTGTCGGAGCAAAAGAGGTTTCCGCAGTCATTCCTGAAATCGAGACACGTGTATCCATGACAGCTTCTGATGAAACAGCAGAAGGATATGTAAAAGAAGGATATGCATTCTCACCAATGTTTACATTGGGATACAGAAAAACAATCTCAGATAAGGAGGTATTTGCAACATGGCTCAACTTGGCAAAGGCAAATTAAATTACAGATGCCCATCCTGCTTTTTAAGAGATCTGGACATTGATATGTTTTATAATAAAGAAACAGGAATTTACAGCTGCATCCGCTGTCAGTACAGAGGAACAGAGGAGGACGTTTTGGAGAAAAACGAGATGATCCGTTTCCGTTATAAAGCAATGCACGATAGAATTACAAAATTTGATTTTGATTAAACCAAAGGAGGCTGTCTTGAATTTTTGAGGCAGCCTTTTTCAAAAAGAGGTAACAGCCATGGGGAAAAAGAAAAAAGACACAATGGAGCTTCGGTTTTACGAAGTGCCACAAAATGAATATGTTCTTGCACTTTTAGGAGACAGTTGGATCCGTGACTATGGTCATGATGAGAGCAATCTTCATTTTCATAATCTCATGGAGATTGGTTATTGCAAACATGGCACAGGGGAATTGATCTTAAACGAGGAGTCAAAACCTTATGAACCGGCAATGGTAAGCATTATCCCACAGAATTACCCACATGTGACCATCAGTGATACGGACAGTGGTCCAAGCTTCTGGGAGTATCTGTTTTTTGATCCGATGGTCATGATCCAGGAATTGTATCCGGATAATCCGGTCATACAGAAAAAGATTCTGCAGATGGTCAACCAGAAAGCACTATTTTTTCATGAGTGGGAAAATCCAGGTGTTTCCGTGCTGGTCAAAATGATCATGGATGAGATGCGGCAGAAGAAAAAACGATTTCATGAATGTGTCCGGGGACTTATGATCACATTGTTTGCAGAACTTTTACGGATGTGCGAAAATGATGTTGCGGAGGATGAGATCCGGAAAAAGACAGGTGTGTCACAGATCACACCGGCTTTGGAATATGTCCGCAATGAATATGCCAATAACATCCGTGTGGAGGAGCTGGCGAAGGCGAGCCACATGAGTGAGACACATTTCCGCAGGGTGTTTGAGTCCTACATGAATATGTCTCCGATGGATTACATCAATCTGATGCGGGTACAGAAAGCCTGTGACATTATGAAAAAGACGAATGACTCCATGGATGTTGTTGCACAGAAGGTTGGATTTACTACGACTTCCACGTTCAACCGGAATTTCAAAAAATATTTAAATACATCGCCGTATCAGTGGAAGATCAGCCCGGAAAATTACGAGAGAAAGCTGTTGAATTATAATATTTCTGCACTGAAAGGCTGGTAAGGCATAAGGAGACATTTCTATGGGATTTGATGTAAAAAAGATTCATGATCCGAAGTTTTTCAAAGAAAACTGCATGGCGGCACATTCTGACCATGTTACATATAAAAATGAAGCGGAGGCAGTGGAACAAAACAGCAGTTTCAGACTGTCCTTAGATGGGATCTGGAAGTTTCATTATGCAAAAAATGATGCGCAGACGATTCCGGGTTTTGAGGCGGAGGACTACAATTGCAGACCGTGGGACGACATCCGTGTGCCGGCGCATATCCAGATGGAGGGGTATGATATTCCACAGTATGCCAATATCCAGTATCCGTGGGATGGAAGAGAGGATGTGTGGCGTGACGCAGTGCCGACAGACTTTAACCCGGTGGCAAGTTATGTGAAATATTTCACATTGCCGGAAGGATTTGTAAAAAATGGGCTATACATCTCGTTTCAGGGTGTGGAGAGCGGTTTTGCGCTCTGGCTGAACGGAAGTTATGTCGGTTACAGTGAGGACAGCTTTACGCCGTCGGAGTTTGATCTGACACCTTATGTGAAAGAGGGCGAAAACAAACTGGCGTTGAAGGTATTCAAGTGGACTTCCTCAAGCTGGTGCGAAGATCAGGATTTCTACCGGTTCTCCGGTATTTTCCGTTCCGTTTATTTATATACCATGCCGAAGGTGCATGTGTATGACCTGAAAGTGCAGCCAGTTGTTGCGGAATCGTTGGAGAGTGCCGATCTGGTGCTGGATATGGAGATCTGTGGAAAAGTAGAAACTGTTGAAAAATCCGCAGATGATGCGAAAAAACAGAAAGTGTCTGCGAAGATCAAACTCACAGGAAGCAGGAATGCTTCGAAAGAGGAAGCAGACGGAAGTGTTTCAGAAACCACTGAGTGGTGTGGACAAAATACAATTTTTTCCGAGACGATCAGCTTTTGGCCAGATAATATTTCCGAGACGATCCATTTCACAGATACAGGTGCAGCGACAGTTCATTTTGAACAGGAAGTGAACCATCCAAATCTTTGGAGTGCGGAACATCCGGAACTCTATACGCTTACGGTTGAGCTTCTGGATGAGAGTGGAAACTGTGTTGAATATATTTCACAGAACATCGGATTCCGCCGTTTTGAGATGAAAGATGGCATCATGACTTTAAACGGAAAACGTATTGTCTTTAAGGGCGTGAACCGTCATGAATTCAGCTCAAAAACAGGACGTGCCGTTTCTAAAGAAGAAGTTTTGCAGGATATTATCACGATGAAGCAGAACAATATCAATGCGATCCGCACCTGTCATTACCCGGATGCCTCCGGCATCTATGAGCTGTGCGACCGGTATGGACTTTACATGATCGCGGAGAACAATCTGGAATCCCACGGTTCGTGGGATGCGGCAAGTCACGGACTTGTGCCGAAGGATACCATCGTTCCGGGCGATAATATGGACTGGGAGCCGATGATGTTAGACCGCGTGAACTCCTGCTATCAGAGGGATAAAAACCATCCGGCGATCCTGATCTGGTCAGTGGGAAATGAATCCTACGGCGGAAAAGTCATTTTTGACATGTCCGAAAAATTCCGTGCAGTAGATCCGCACCGTCTTGTACATTATGAGGGAATTTTCAATGACCGCAGATATGAAGGCACGAGCGACATGGAAAGCCAGATGTACACCAGCGTGGAAAATATTAAGAAGTTTCTGGCAGAGCATAAGGAAAAACCATTTATCTGCTGTGAGTACACCCATGCGATGGGAAATTCCTGCGGGGCGATGCATAAATACACAGACCTTACTGATACCGAACCAAGATATCAGGGCGGTTTTATCTGGGATTATATCGACCAGTCGATTTTGAAAAAAGACCGCTACGGACAGGAATTCCAGGCATACGGCGGGGACTGCGGCGAGCGTCCGACTGACTATAATTTCAGCGGAAATGGAATCTGTTATGGCGGTGAGCGTGATGCTTCTCCAAAAATGCAGGAAGTCAAATTCAATTATCAGAATATCAGCGTGGCTTTTGAGGAGCACTCTTTTACGGTTGTAAATAAAAATCTGTTTGCAGATACGAGCGAATATCAATGTATTGTAATTTTACAGAAAAATGGAACAGTAGTGAAAAAACAGAAAATGGATACAAATGTTGCACCACTTTCGTCCGGCTCTTATGAGATCCCGTTTGTGATCCCGGAGGATGCAGAGTACGCAGTGACGGTTTCATTTGTACTGAGAGAAGACACGTTCTGGGCGAAAGCCGGACATGAAGTGGCGTTTGGTCAGAAGGTTTACAAAAAAGAAGTGAAGTTTGCCGTACCGGAAAAACCATTGCAGGTAGTCCGCGGAAAAGTGAATATTGGCGTGAAAGGCGATGACTTTGACTGTCTGTTTTCCCTGCTGAACGGCGGATTGGTTTCCTATCGCTATGCGGGAAAAGAGATGATCGAAAAAATCCCGATGCCAAACTTCTGGAGAGCGCCGGTGGACAATGACAACGGCAGCATGGCGCCGGGACGCTACGCACAGTGGAAGATCGCCAGCATGTACATCAGTCACAGAAATGGCGGCATGTTCGACAATGTGCCGACAACCGTGGAAGAGACAGAACACAGCGTGACCATCACATACACCTATTACATGCCGACCACTCCGGCAGCAAAATGTCAGGTTGCATATACCGTATTTGGTGATGGAACCGTCGAGACAAAGCTTACTTATGATCCAGTGGAAGGACTGCCGGATATGCCGGAATTTGGCATGATGTTCAAATTAAATGCCGATTATGACAACGTTGAGTGGTATGGTTATGGACCAGAGGAAACTTATGCAGACCGCAGACATGGGGCAAAACTTGGCATTTACAAAAATAAGGCAGCAGACAATATGGCAAAATACTTAGTTCCGCAGGAGTGCGGCAATAAAGTCGGTGTGCGATATGCAAAAGTGACCGACTATAAAGGAAGAGGACTGTTATTCTCCGGGGACGAGCTGAGTTTCTCTGCACTTCCATATACGCCGCATGAACTGGAAAATGCAGCACATCCGTATGAACTGCCACAGGTACATTATACTGTCGTGCGTGTCGCACTGGCGCAGATGGGTGTCGGCGGTGACGACAGCTGGGGTGCATGGGTACACCCGGAATACCATATCGATGTGACAAAACCACTGGAATTTACGTTCCGTTTTAAAGGAATTTAGGTATAATTCGAAACTCAAATTAAGGTTGAGAGGATTGCGAAGAATTAACAAAATTTTCGAAGACACGTTTTCACTATGTGTCGCTCGCAGCGGTACTAAGAAGCCAGTCACAACATACTGTTGTTCCTGCCTTCTAAGTACCGGCGGCTCCCCAATGTCTTCTCAAGCTTTTGTCAATTTTTCACAATTCAATTCACGTTTTCTATGAGTTTCGAAATACCTATGAAATATAAAAGAAAAACAGGAGGAACAGGAAAATGAAATTTGTAAAAGGAATGGATTTATCCACTTTATTGGAATTAGAGAAATGTGGCGCAAGATACTACGTTGACGGAACAGAAATGGATATTCTGGACATTATGAAAAAGTATGATGTCGATATGATCCGCATCCGTCTCTGGAACAATCCGTGGTCTGAGAGCGGAGAATCCTATGGCGCAGGAGAAAATGATCTTAAAACAACACTTGCGATCGCAAAGAAAGTAACAGACGCAGGACTGGGCGTTTTACTGAATTTCCATTACAGTGACTTCTGGGCTGATCCGGGCAAACAGATCAAACCAAAAGCATGGAAAGACTACAGCGTGGAACAGTTAGAGCAGGCAGTGTATGATTTTACCGTGGATACCATGAAAGTTTTTAAAGAGAATGGAATTAATACCACGATGGTGCAGGTTGGAAACGAGCTTTCTAACGGTCTGTTATGGCCGGAGGGAAAAGTGCCAAATTACGATAACATTGCAAAATTTGTCAATGCAGGGATCCGAGGTGTCCGTGCAGTGGACAAAGATGTACCGGTCATGCTTCATCTTGACAATGGCGGTAACAATGCGCTTTACCGTGAATGGTTTGACGAGTTTACAAAGCGCGGTGAGGATTTCCAGATCATCGGTTTATCCTACTATCCGTTCTGGCATGGCACATTAGATATGCTCACAGACAATATGAACGATATCGCAGAGCGTTATGGAAAAGACCTGATCGTAGCGGAGGTTTCCATGGGGTATACGATGGAAGATTATAAGGATTACGAAAAACTCTCTGACGAAGAACGCAAAGGCTATGCAACGAAACAGGAACTGGTAGAAAAAATCGAATACCCGATGACGGTTCAGGGACAGTATGATTTTATGGAAGATTTCTTAAACCGTATCAGTCACATCAAAGGAAACAGGGGAAAAGGATTTTTCTACTGGGAGCCTGCATGGATCCCGGTTCCGGGTTCCGGCTGGGCAACCGAGGCATCCTTAAAATATATGAACGATAAAGGACCTTGCGGAAATGAATGGGCGAATCAGGCACTCTTTGATTATCAGGGAAATGTACTGCCAACATGGAATCTGATCCGCGATTTTAAACCGGAAGAATAAAAACTGCCACACTGGGAAAAGAAAATCCCGGTGTGGTTTTTTTGGTGCAAATTTCCATTCAGACAAAATTAAGAATTTCATAAACTTTTGTATCTTGCTTTTCCATAAGGACTTCTATATTCTGAAATTATAGAAAAAACGTCCGCAGAAAGCGGCATTTTATGGGAGGAATGCATATGAACCGAAGTTTATGGAGAAAGGCGGTGGCACTGACACTTACAGCCGCAATGACAGCAGGGCTTACTGCCTGTGGCGGTGGCGGCAACAGCACATCCGCAGACGGAAAGAAGAGATATTTCAAAGCAGATTATCTGAGTGATCTGCCGGACAGTTTTAATGATACGACAAGTAATATACAGTTTAAGGGAGATGTGATGTATTACACTTCCAGCAATGAGGACTACACAAAATCCGGACTGTATTCCTATAATCTGATCACCGGAGAAAATGCACAGCTTTATGAGCAGGCGCAGAGTGACGGTAGCGGAAACAGCAGCTGGGTGTCAGGATATACCGTGGCAGACAGCGGAGAGGTTTACCTGTTTGTGACGAAGAACCAGATGGATGAGTCGAGTGTCACCGAGGATTATTCTGACGCAACACTGGATGATGTGTTAAGTTATATGGCAGACCAGTGGGGATACAGTGCCGAGGATGCAGAAAAGGACTGGAATGATTATTATGCAAAAGATTATACGGATGAGAACGGCAATGTAAACTATGGCAGATTTCTGCTGGCTCAGAATGCGAGATTCATTCAGACCTCTTCCATTCTCAAAGTGGACACATCCGGAAATATTGCGTTTGAACAGGACATGGATCTCGGAGCAAATGCAGAGAATGTAAGCTGTAACGGGATAGCAGTGGATAAGGAGGGAAACCTTTATCTTGCCCTGAATACCTGGTCCAATAATGACAGTGGCAACAGCGTCAGCTCAGATGAATATTTTACACTCGTAATAGGAGAGGACGGCAGCCAGAAGGGCAGGATCCCATCGGATGGATATACATCCAGACTGGTCGGGCTTGCGGACGGAACGGTTGCCTCCATCGGATATGGGGATGCCGGATGTGAGCTGCGGCCGTTAGATGTCGGCGCAATGAAAGAACAGACAGACAAGGCAATTGAAGTCCCTTCCGATACAGTCTCTGTGTTAGATGAGAAGAATCTGCTGGTCACAGAGGGCAGCAGTGTTTATAAGTACAATCTGGATACGAAGGAAAAAGAGGAATTTTTCAGCTGGATGGACTGTAATATTTCCAGCTCCAGCGTGAGCAGCTACGGAGTCCTGTCCGATGGAAGAATCGCAGCTTATCTTCAGAACTGGAACTCCAACGGAAACCAGACGGAGATTGCACTGATCAAAGAAGTGGATGCCAGTGAAGTGGCAGATACCGTAAATCTCACACTCGCCTGCATGTGGACAGGTTCAGACGTGGAGGAGAAGGTGATCGCATTTAACAAGAGTCAGGATAAGTATCATATCACAATGAAGTCTTATGGAGACGGCGCAGAGGAGTACGAGGATGCAGTGAACAGCTTCAACACGGCAGTGACATCGGATTCCAACATTGATCTGGTGCTTTTTAACGATTATTCCCAGGCGATCAATTTTGCATCCAAAGGATTAAATGTGGATCTGTATGGACTGCTGGACAAAGACACGGAACTTTCGAGAGATGATTTCCTTCCAAATGTACTCACTGCATGCGAGTATGATGGAAAACTGGCGATCCTGCCGCAGACCTTTACGTTACAGACGGTGATCGGAAAAGCGGATGATGTTGGAACGACACCGGGATGGACCGTGTCGGATATGAAGGCGCTGCTCGCATCCAAACCGGAAGGAACACAGCTTTTCTGGGGTATGGACCGGACGTCTGCATTGACAGCACTGATGAGTCTCGGCTATAATGATTTTATCAACTGGGAGGATGCAAGCTGTAATTTTGACAGTCAGGAATTTATAGATGTACTGGATTTTGCAAATATGTTCCCGGAAGAGTTTGAATATAGAGATGATATGGAAGACAGCACGGTTCTGCTGAGTCAGGGAAAACAGCTTTTAGATACTTATTATCTCAGTGATTTTGAGCAGGTACAGATGTACCGTGCGATTTTTGGAGGTCCGACAACATTTATTGGTTATCCGACCAGCGAGGGAAACGGAGCAATGCTGAGTCTGAACAATATTATTGGAATTTCCAATAGCTGTAAGGATGTCGATGGTGCATGGCAGTTTTTAAGGACATTTTATCTGCCAAAGAAGAGCAGCGACGGCGACAGTGATTACACTTATGGATTTTCCATTAGAAAAGACGATTTTGAAAAATATTGTCAGAACGCAATGAAAGCAGACTCTGACGGCGGAAGTACCTGGGGCTGGGGGGAATTCGAAGTTGAGATCCAGCCGGCGACACAGGAGGATGTAGATCAGGTAAAAGATCTTGTATACAATACAACCGCTGTTTCCGGTGCCGTTTCCGATGATATCACCAATATCATCAATGAGGAGGCAGCAGCCTATTTCTCAGGACAGAAGTCCGCAGAGGATGTGGCAAAAATTATCCAGAGCAGAATGCAGGTATATTTAAGTGAGACGAAGTAAGAAAAAGGATTTTAGTAAGGTTATAAAAAAACAGAATAAATCATGGTTTCATAGGCTGGTGTCAGGAGCGTTCCTGGCACCGAGCGTTCTGGGAGTACTGTTATTTTTTGTACTCCCATTTCTTGTAGTGATCTATTTTTCCTTTGTGAATAATCCGGTGGCAAAAAAGTTTGTGGGACTGACAAATTACATCAATGTCATTCAAAATGGGGCATTCCGGACAGCAGTTGGAAATACACTATTTTTTTCGGTAGTGGCAGTGCCGCTTGCCGTGATCCTTGGCATGGCACTCGCATTTCTGCTGGATGCAGGCATTCCGTTAAAAAGTGAACTGCGGAGTTGTTTTCTGACTCCGCTTATGGTGCCGACAGCGTCTATCGTGCTGATCTGGCAGGTGCTTTTTGATTACAATGGTGTTGTGAATGTGGCAGTGCAGAAGTTCGGCGGAGGACAGGTGGACTGGCTGAAATCTTCAGCAGGTCTTTTGGTCATTATTCTGCTGTTTTTATGGAAAAACTTAGGTTACAATATGATCCTCTTTTTGTCTGCGATGGGAAATATCCCAAAGGATATTATCGAGGTGGCAGAGTTGGACGGGGCAAACCGCTGGCAGATATTCCTGCATGTTAAATTGCGGTATCTGTCACCGACGATCATGTTTGTTACGATACTTTCCATGATCAATTCGTTTAAGGTTTTCCGTGAGATTTATCTTCTGACAGGCGAGTATCCGTACGGTGCACTTTATATGCTGCAGCATTATATGAACAATACGTTTGCTTCGGCAGATTACCAGAAACTTTCCACGGCAGCAATTTATATGTCCTTTGTGATGATCGTCATTATGGGAATTTTATTTTGGGTGGAACATCATTTTGGAAAGGATTTGGAGGAAGAATGAAAAAGAGATCAGAACGAAAAAAATTATGTATCCGCATCTGCCTGACGGTGATCGCAGTGGTTACGGCGCTGATTTTTATCATGCCGATCGTTCTTACCATCAGCAATTCGTTTATGTCGGCAGCGGAGATCACCTCCAACTATGGTTCCATTTTCCAGAAAACGGATACCGGGGGCAAGCAGTACATCTCTCAGACGGTAAACCTCAAATTTATACCGGATATGGTAACTTTCTCACAGTATGCGACCGTGTTATTTAAGAGTCCGGACTATCTGTTGAAGTTTTGGAATTCCGTGATCTTAGTGGTGCCGATCGTGGTATTCCAGCTGGTGGTGGCAGTGCTCGCCGCATATGGCTTCACAAGGACCAGAGGAAAACTTTCCGCAATCGTCTTTTTTGCATATGTGATCTTAATGATGATGCCATATCAGGTTACACTGGTGCCAAATTATCTGGTCTTAAACTGGATGAAGCTTCTGGATACGAACTGGAGTATATGGCTTCCGGGTATTTTTTCACCGTTTAGTGTGTACCTGATCACGAAGTATATGAGACGAATACCAGTGCCGCTCATCGAGGCGGCGAAGATTGACGGAGCCAACGAGTTTCAGGTCTTTACAAAGATATGTATTCCAATCTGTAAGGGTGTGATCACAACCTGTGCGATCCTGGTATTTATGGATTACTGGAATATGGTGGAACAGCCACTGCTGTTTTTTAACGATACAGATAAATACCCACTGTCGATCTTTTTGTCAAAGATCAATGCGCAGGAAGTGGGACTGGCATTTGCAGTGGCGACCTTTTACATGATCCCAAGCCTTTTGATTTTCTTATACGGTGAGGATCAGCTGGTAGAAGGTATCGCTTATCAGGGCGGTGTCAAAGGATAGAAAATGGAGAGTTAAAAAGATGACAGATAGAAAAGATAAAATAAAGAATATCACAATTATATTTTTACTGGTGATGCTGATACTTACCTTTTTTTCCAATACGATCATGAATTATTCGCTTGTGGAAGTCAGCACACAGCAGGTGACAAGCGGTCAGATCACTTCAAAGGTGCGCGGAAGCGGTTCTGTGGAGGCGAGTGAGAGTTATTCCGTCACGATCGAGGAGACAAGGAAGATCGCAACGGTCAACGTGAAAAAGGATGCGGAAGTAGCAACCGGAGATTTACTGTTTACCTTAGAGGATACAGACAGTGATGAGTTAGATGCTGCAAAGAAGAGTTTAAACGAGGCACAGGCAGCCTATGAATCCGCAGTTCTTACAGCAGGGATCACAGTGGCAGAGCGTCAGAGCATTGAGGCCGGAAAGGGATCAAGCCTCACCCAAAAACAAAATGAGATCGCAGCAGCAAATCAGAGAGTGAAGGATGCGCAGGCGGCAGTGGATGCTGCACAGGCAAGTGTCGATAAGATCAAAGCACAGATCGATGCGGTCAGCAACTCAACAGCAGACACGACTGCAGAGGAAAAGGCAGTGTTAGATGCAGAGAAAAAGAACAGTGAGGCGCAGGACAGCCTGACGAGTGCGGAGAGTGCTTATACACCGGTGAAGAGTGCGTATGATACGGCACTTTCAGGTCTGCAGAGCGCACAGAGTGCGTATGATGAGGCAAAGACAGATTATGACGCTGCTGAAAAAGCATATAAAGCTGACGCTTCAAAAAAGGATGCTAGGGATGCGGCTGAATTAGCAATGAACAAAGCGCAGGCAAAAGTAAATACTGCCCAGTCCACTTTTAACACCTGTCAGGCAAACTTAAACAAAGTCCAGGGTTCCTACGATTCCGCAAAGTCCGCAGCAACCGACAGCAAGAATGCTCTGAGCAATGCAAACTACAATCTCTCCGTGAAAAAACTGACTGGCACGAACACCGCGGAAGCAAACAATCTGCAGGCGCAGTTGAACACGGCAACGGCGGCACTGACCGATGCAAACTCAGCATTGACCAGCGCAACCAATGATCAGAAAAAAGTGACCGATAAGATCAGTGGAGAGGTGACGATCGCATCTGCCTATAAAACAATGACAGATCTGCAGGAAGAAGTAGCAAAATTACAGGCGAAATCCATCGGAACAGAGATCACATCACCAATATCAGGAACTGTTACTGATATTGCAGTGACAGCAGGAACTACAGTCAACGCCAATGATGTCATGATGACCATTCAGCCGGAAAACAAAGCGTATGTGTTACAGTTCTCTGTGACTGAAAATCAGGCAAAGAAGGTCAGAGTCGGAGATACAGCGGAAATACTGAATAACTGGTACGGAAATGATGTTTCCGCAGTCGTGTCAGCCATCCGCAAAGATCCACAGAACCGCTCCAACAGTATTATCATCTGTGAGATGAAAGGGGATGTGTCAGTCGGAGACAGCTATACACTGTCTATCGGGGAGCAGAGCTCCAACTATGACACGATCGTACCGACGAGTGCTATCCGGGAAGATTCCAATGGAAAATTCATTCTGATCATAGAGTCAAAGAGCACACCGCTTGGAAACCGCTACTATGCGAGACGTGTGGATGTGGATGTTATCACATCAGACGATACAAAATCAGCAGTGACCGGAGCTTTGGAAGGATATGAGTATGTGATCACAACGACTACAAAACCGATCAAGGAAAACGAACAGGTACGTCTGGCATCAGAATAAGCAGAAAGGAATGACACATGAAGGTAAAGCAGTACAGAAAAATACTTCTATTAGTGCTGATGATATGTGCTGCCATTCTTTTCGGCTGTGTGGAACGGGCACTCGGCAGACAGCTTTCCACACAGCAGATCGCATCAGAGTGGTCAGCAGAAGACAGTTATGCACAGATTTCCTGCTTTTTTTCCAAAGATGCAGCAGTGACGAAGGACTATGTGATACAGCTGGAACAGAAATTAAAAACTGCATTGCAGGAGGCGTCAGAGGATACATCGGATGTAAACGGAAGAACGCTGGTGGACTGTTACAGCACAAAAGGGGAACTTACCCTTTATTCTGACCGGGCATCTATCACGGCGAGAGCATTCGGTGTTGGAGGAGATTTTTTCACATTTCATCCGCTGAAACTGTTGTCCGGCAGCTATTTTGATGGAGAAGATTTAAACAAAGACGGTGTGGTCATTGATGAAAATGTTGCATGGCAGTTATTTGGTTCCAACAATGTCGCAGGAATGTATGTGGAGATCAACGGAGTACAGTATCCGGTGCGCGGTGTGGTAAAAAGCGATAAGGGATATTTCAGTGATGCGGCGGACGAGGAAGCAGCAACCGTTTATGTCTCTTATGAGATTTTAGAAGGCGGATCAGGCAGCAGTACTGGCGGCATGGACAGCGCAGCAGCCAGCACACCGGCAGCGGGCACGACGGATTCAAAGGGTGGAAGTTACGGACAGGCAGCTGGAACGACGCTTGACAGCTATGAGCTTCTCATCAAAAATCCGGTGCAGAAGTTTGGATTCAATGCATTAAAAGAAGCATTGGGATTGGATGAAAGCAGTTATGAGATCGTTGAAAATTCTTCCCGTTTTGGATTGATGAATCGTTTTACGGTATTAAGAAATTTTGGAATCCGTTCGATGAATACAAAGAATATTGTTTTCCCATATTGGGAAAACCGGGCGAGAGCTTATGAGGATCTTGCAGCGTTGCTGTTGATTCTGGAATTGTTATGTCTGGTCTATCCGGTCATTTTTGCAGCCGGGAAAATACACTGGCTGTGGAAACACAAGACTGAAATCCGACAGAAGCTGGTGCAGTGGATCAAGGTGTTTGTGAAAGAACTGCGGATCTGGATGAAACATGTGAAAGCACAAGAGCGTCCGGTGAAAAAACAGTGACATTGGAAAAAATAAAGGAGTGGCGGTATTCAGGACAGGATACCGCCTTGATGTATTTATGAAAAGAATTGTTTTGTTGGTTGGCGGTGTGGAAACGCTTGCCTACTTTTCCATACAGATGGGAAATGAATGGAAGCGCATGGGCTATAAGGTGTTCTATTTTGACTTGGAGGATGAGAGGAACAGCGCCAAAAAGCTGCGCAGATTTATCAAGCCGGGGGAGACTGTGCTTGTCACGTTTAATTTTGAAGGTCTGGAAAAAGAGGCAGGCGTTTACCGTGAAGGCATTGGCTATGTATGGGATGAATATGCAGTTCCGTGTTACAACATCGCCGTCGATCATCCATATTATTACCATGAGAGACTTGCTGATCTTCCGGAAAAATATTACCACATCAGCATCGACCGGCTGCATGAGGATTATTTTAAACATTTCTATCCGGAGTTTACGCACCGTGGATTTCTTCCGCTTGCAGGAAGTAGTTTAGAAGAGTTATGTAAACCGAATAGCGGTAAGGAAGATGGAAAACAATCGGTTGAATATCCGGCAGAAGCAAATAGGAAGACTGTTGAGAAAAAATACAATGTCATTATGACAGGAAACTTTACCCCGACGTCTTTCTGTGAACCGTATATCCACTGGATCAACGATGAATATGCAGCCTTTTATCAGGGGATCATCGATGACGTCATTGCGCATCCGCATCGCACGGTCGAGGAAGTGGCATTGGAACACTGCGAGCGTGAGATGGGGGAGAATACTTATAAGGATCTCCGCATGGCGCTGCACCGCATGATATTTATTGATATCTATGTGCGCAATTACTGGCGCAGGGAGGCAGTAAAAGTGCTGGTGGACTCAGGAATACAGGTGGATGTATTCGGCAAGGGCTGGGATGAACTCACCTGCGGTCACCCGGAAAACATGATCCTGCATCCGCAGACAACCTCAGAGGAGTGTTTAAAAGCAATTGCGGCGTCCAAAATATCATTAAACGTCATGCCATGGTTTAAGGACGGAGCACATGACCGTGTCTTCAATTCAATTTTAAATGGCACTGTCAGCGTGACTGATACGAGCAAATATCTTTGCGGGGAATTAAAAGAAGGACAGGGCGTATGTTATTACGATCTTGCCCATATGGAAAAACTGCCGGAGCTGGTGAGAGATCTGCTGGCGGACGATGCACGCCGGGAGGAGATCGTAAGAGCCGGTATCCCTGTGGTGGAAGAAAAACATACGTGGATCAGGCGAGCACATCAGCTGCTGGAATGGATCGAGGAAGATGCACGCGGGACAGACAGAAAAGATTGAGAGAGAAACGGGAGTAATCGGAGAAAAGCGAAGAATTCCGCATAAAACAGTTGCATTTTGCAGATAATGAGGGTATAATGTCGGAAGAAATTGGCAGTGACGAAAGCTACGACCGCAAAGCTGTTTCAGAGAGCCGGTGGCAGGTGTAAACCGGTGCAGTGAGTAAGGTCTTTCCACTTTCAGAGCCGGTGATGAAAGTCACAAGGTTCGTACCCTGTATCGTACGTTTGAGAGGTCGGAAGAAGATCTGTTCTTTAACATAGAGAAAGAGAGGCAGAGTATTCCGGCAATATGGGTGGCAACGCGGAAGAGAATACAGCCTTTCGTCCCATGTGTTTTGGCACAGGGGCGGAAGGCTTTTGTGTTATAAAAAAGAAAAAGGAGCTTAGAAAAAATGATCGATTTAAAATTTTTAAGAGAAAATCCGGAAATCGTAAAACAGAACATTAAGAACAAATTTCAGGATCAGAAATTACCGTTAGTAGACGAAGTGATCGAGTTAGATGCGAAGGCAAGAGCAACCCAGAAAGAGGCAGATGAGCTTCGTGCAAGCCGTAACACCTTATCCAAACAGATCGGACAGTTAATGGGACAGGGCAAGAAAGAAGAAGCAGAGGCAGTAAAGGCACAGGTAAGTGCCAATGCAGCACGCCTTGCTGAGTTAGAGGAAACAGAGAAAGAGTTGCAGGAAAAAGTAACAAAGATCATGATGGTAATCCCAAACATCATCGATCCGTCTGTTCCAATCGGAAAAGATGACAGCTGCAACGTGGAGATCGAAAAATTCGGCGAACCTGTCGTTCCTGATTTTGAAATCCCATATCACACAGATATCATGGATCGTTTTGATGGTATCGACCTTGACGCAGCAGGAAAAGTTGCAGGAAACGGTTTCTATTATTTAATGGGTGTTATCGCAAGAATCCATTCCGCAGTGATCTCCTACGCAAGAGATTTCATGATCGACCGTGGATTTACTTACTGTGTACCACCATTCATGATCCGAAGCAACGTTGTAACAGGTGTTATGAGTTTTGACGAGATGGATGCTATGATGTACAAGATCGAGGGAGAGGATCTTTACCTGATCGGAACTTCCGAACATTCCATGATCGGTAAATTCATTGACACGATCAACGATGAAGAAAAATTACCATACACACTGACTTCTTACTCTCCATGTTTCCGTAAGGAAAAAGGAGCACACGGTATCGAGGAACGTGGTGTATACCGTATCCACCAGTTCGAGAAACAGGAAATGATCGTTGTCTGCAAACCGGAAGAATCCAAAATCTGGTATGATAAATTATGGCAGAACACCGTTGACCTGTTCCGCAGCTTAGATATTCCGGTCCGTACATTAGAGTGCTGCTCCGGCGATCTTGCTGACTTAAAAGTAAAATCCTGCGACGTAGAGGCATGGTCTCCAAGACAGAAGAAATACTTCGAAGTTGGAAGCTGCTCAAACTTAGGAGATGCACAGGCAAGACGTTTAAAGATCAGGGTAAAAGGAAAAGACGGAAACAAATATTTTGCACATACCTTAAATAACACAGTTGTTGCTCCACCACGTATGCTGATCGCATTCTTAGAGAACAACTTAAATGAGGACGGAAGCGTCAACATTCCAAAAGCACTTCAGCCATATATGGGTGGAATTGAGAAGATCGTTCCAAAACACTAAGAAGAAATAGAAAAGTAAGAATAAATAAAAAAGTAAGAACAAATAAAAAAGAATGTATCCGGAGGAAATTAATCCGGATGCATTCTTTTTTTTAAAAATTATTTCTCATAAATACAGTGTGTTCCCTGATGCTGCATCAGCCCGCCAAGACATTTTTTGTTGCAGCGGACGCAGCGGTGGATCTGGTCTGCATGACCATCTTTCAGCTTGTTTACCCAGTCAGGATCAGCCAGTAACTGGCGGCTCATGGCAGCACACTGGATGCGACCATCGGCAAGCTGTTTTTCCACAAAATCAGGATCGGTAAGTCCGCCGACACCACAGATCGGAAGATTGGTGTACTGTCTTACCTCATCACAGAATTTTAGGAAACATCCCGGTTCACTAAAATACGGATGGTTTTTCGGTGGAATAGTATTTTCAAGATCAGAATGGTTTGCGAGTGTGACATGGAAGCTTGTAATGCCAGCTTTTTCAAGCATTGGAACAAATACCTTCAGCTCATCCTCGATAACACCTGCATTTCCGTAGTGTGGATTCTCCTGACGGACGGCAAGCTTGTAATCGATTGGAATATCCGGCAGTTTTTCGCGGACGGCAGAAATAGCCTCCACTGCAAAGCGGGCACGGTTTTCGGCAGTTCCGCCGTATTCATCGGTGCGATGGTTGTAAATGGAAGAACTGAAACTTCCACACATACGGTCACCGTGGATCTGGATCATATCAAATCCTGCTTTTTTTGCGAGAACAGCGGCAGTGCCGAAAGCAGAGGTGATCTCTTTTACTTTTTTGTGAGGCATATTCGTAATATATGGAGCAACCTCATTATTTAAAAGAGGGCGGAGTTCCTGCATGCTGATCCGTTTTGTGAGCACGCCCGGAACATATTTTAACATGGCTTTGATATTGGAATCGGACTGATGAAGCTGGGCGCATACCTTACAGTCATTGTCATGGGCGATCCCGATCACTTTTTCATAGAAAGCAAAGCCTTTTTTGTCAAAAAGTGATTTTCCGAAATGACTTTTTCCAACCGGAACGTCTCCGACAATGATCATAGCGCAGCCGCCAGCTGCGATCCGGCGTATTTTTTCAAAGTAATCTTCATCCGATAAACCGAATGTTGTAGGGGCAAAAATAATGCGGTTTTTTAAGGTTAATCCTCCATAATTGAAGGGAGTCTGAATTGTTTCGTACATAATCTCACACTTTCTGAATTGATATTTTACACAGCAGATTTAAAAGGAGCTGCTGCTCCTCATTGGTAAGACCGGTCAATTTGGTGGCATCCCAGTCGAAAAGTACCTGATGGCAGACATCAAAAGCCTGTTTCCCAAGAGGGGTTAAGGTTAACCGGTAACTGCGGCCGGATTTTTTTTCTTTGATCAGAAAACCATCTTCTGCAAGTTTCGCAACGGAGCGCTGCGAATGTCCCCAGTCCAGTTTTAAGGCGCTGGTCAGTTCTGATGGGGTACACTCAGGATGTTTGCCCACATAAATGATAAAGTACATCTGACCAAAGTTAAGACCTAACTCATGGAGCTTTTCTGTTGTGTAAGCAGCAAATTCTTTATATAGTTCAGTTGTATAGTAGGAAAGAGTTGATATTAGCATAAATCCTCCTTACATCGCAAAGCGAAATCCAATTTTCATATCGAAAACTGAGTATTTACGTTTCCAACTGCACACAGTATAAAACCGATACTTGACTTTGTCAAGTAAGAAAATAAAAAAAGTTGTATGGGTTTTTGACCGGATGACTTGTGATCTTTTATCATTCGGGTGAAAACCCATACAACCGTTCCTGCTTATTCAGAAATATGGTTTTCGCGCATATATTCACCAATTTTTTTATCACAGGCAAGAATGTGGTTTGCAAGCCAGTTCAGTAAAAACTGGATCAGATCAAGAAGATATACCTGCTGGTTGTCATCCAGATCCTCCATTTCATCCAGATCGATATTTACAAGACGGTCTACAAATGCAGCGTGTGCCCGTTTCTGTGAAGGAAGTTCAGGATAATGGATGCGCTCCATCAGAGCCTCTTCCTCGCTGAAATGTAATTCCGTATAATCTCTCAATTCTGCCAGCAGACGCATGATCTCATCGTATTTATCATGTAAAAGCTGGTCGTGGATGAGGTCATTGGTATCACTGATGATCTCAAACAGCTTGCGGTGCTCATCATCGACAAATGTGATGCCGGTTTTGTATTTGTCCGTGAATGCAAATGGATCCTCTGTAGATTCTTCCGTAGGGATCATTTTCCCGATCATCATATCGCTGCTTAAAATATGATGATAAAGCCAGTGCACGAGGTAAGTAAGAAGTTCATTTAACGATCTCTTGGCATTGCGTGGTGATGTGGTATCCAGTTTAAATTCATTGATCGTCTTTGTAAATGCAGCGTGTTCTGTCTTCTGGAGGGGAAGCTCAGGATCATGGATACTCTCCATATAAGCCTCCTCATGAGCAAGGTGCGTAGCTGCGTAATCTTTCAGGTTTGCGATCAGGCTTTGACCGATGGCTGTCACATCCTCTGTTTTCTCAACTAATTCGAATGCTTCATTTATCATCTGGAACAGACGCTTGTGTTCTTCATCGATTGCATCAATATGAAGCATACAGTCTTCTGTAAATTCGTACATAAAATCCTCCTTTTGTGTGCCATAAATCCAGAGCGCTTACGGAAAAGCGCAGTGGAATGTCTTTCGTTTTGCAACATTTATGACATCATCATAGCACATGCTGGAAGAAAATTACAGTTGTTTTCGTGGAAATTATGCCATACTTTTACAGGTACTGCGGATGAAATTTGCAATAATCCTTTTCATCGATTCAAATTAATGATATAATTTTTCTGAAATGTTGACAGATATACATTTTATCTTTCTAAAATGTTGATGATTTACATTAAAAAGTATTATTTATGTTGACCAGAGGTGCCTTATGTTAAAAAGAAAAGCAACAAAGTTTATGAAAAACTGGATAAGCACAAAGGATAAGAAGTGCCTTGTCGTTCAGGGTGCCAGACAAACAGGAAAGACATATACCGTTGAACGTTTTGCCGAAGAAAATTATGAAGAACTGGTTGAAATTAATTTTAAACAGATGCCTTCTGCGATGGAGATATTTTCTGGAGATCTTACCGTAGATGCTATGGTTATGGGTATGCGGTTCCGCTTCCCTGAAAAGAAAATTATTCCTGGAAAAACATTGATTTTTCTGGATGAAATTCAGGAATGTCAGGAAGCGGTCACATCACTTAAATTTTGGGCGATAGATAATAAATATGATGTAATTGTATCTGGCTCACTTCTTGGAATCGACTACAAACGTGCCTCTTCTTATCCGGTTGGATATGTTGATTATTTGAAAATGTATGGGATTGATTTTGAAGAGTTTCTGTGGGGAATGGGAATATCCGGGGATATGATAGAAAATCTCTGTGGTTATCTGCGTTCTAAAATGATTGTGCCTGAAGCAATTCATTCGCAAATGATGAATTATTACAGACAGTACATTGCAATAGGTGGTATGCCAGAGGCAGTACAGAAATATATAGACACAAAAGATTTTAGGGAAATTGACAGGATACAGCGCAGCCTCTTACAGGGATACCAGTATGACATAGCACATTATGCAACAGCTGAGGAAAAGGTAAAAGCAGAGAAGTGTTATCTTTCTCTTGCAAAACAGTTACTGGATAAGGAAAACCATAAATTTCAATATAAAGAGGTCGAGCATGGTGGTCGGGCACAAAAATATTTTTCAAGTATTGAGTGGCTGCTTCGTGCGGATATGGTGCATTTATGCAAACTAGTAACAGATGTCAGATTTGATCTGGATGACTATGCAAGAGATGACTTTTTCAGGGCATACACAACGGATTTATCTCTTTTGATAGCGATGAAAGATTTTTCATTAAAGCAACATATCGTAGAAAATACGTTATTCGGAAACTCAAAAGGCGGTATATATGAATGTGCCATAGCAGATGCACTTTACAAGAAAGGATATCCGTTATATTTCTATAAAAATGAGACAACTAAGAGAGGAATTGATGTTATGATCCAAAAAGATGGTGTGGTAGTTCCGATTGAGGTTAAAAGTGGAAATACGCGGGCTAATTCCTTAAAATCTATTTTGAAAATGAATGCAGATATTCCTTATGGATACAAGTTTGTTGATGGTAATATAGGTGTAAGTGATGATGGTATCATTACATTACCGTTATATATGATCGCGTTTATTTAAAGTATTATTTTTTTTGACTTTGTGATATAATGAGCGCAAGTGAGAAGAATGCATTTATGCATTCGGCGAACGGCGAATGTCGATCATGTGCTGCTTTTGCACATGATATAATATTTTTAGAAGCTGTACCATTAAGCGTTTCGGACGTTTGCGAGAAGATGTCTACATCACTTGGCGTAATGGCAAGGCTTTTTCTTTTTTCTGAATACATAGTCTGTATTCTTAAATCATGATTTTTACTTTGAACATAAGTTACTAATGTTTTTTCCATTTATATTTTTTAAAAATATTATCACTGGATTCCCATAATACATTGTAGTTGTAGTTGTAGTTCCCGGTTATTACTTGGTATGTTATAATATATAGCCGTTTTTTTTATGCCTAAAAATGTTGTAGTTCCCGGTTATTACTTGGTATGTTATAATAGGGAACGGAAAATCCTGCATAATCCAAATGATTATGCAGGGTTTTAACTTTCAAAAAACAAATAAAAAATGATTATAGTAGACGGAAAAAACACATTTTAAGAAAAAATCAAGAAATATGAAAAGCATTTTCCACTATATCCCTAAACAAAGCCGTACTTGCCTTACTCGGGCATACGGCTTTTCGCTTTATATCTATGCTACCTATTAAAAGGCCTTATTTTGATACTCGTTTTTAATAGCGGAAATGTTCTAAGCAATTCATTATTGAATATTTTCGATGTGTAACCATAGTTCTAACTTCTGTGGTTTAAATATTTAAATAGCAATTTTTTGTTGATTTAAATTAAAATGTACAAATTATTGGACAGTTAAAGTGCTATATCTTCAGTAATGAAAAATCAGCAGGGAAAACCCTGCTGAAGGAGAACAATATTCTCCATATTATATTTTCAATCCGCGTAGTAAAATACGACAATCTTTATTATAAATAATAACGTATGAATGTCAATTGGTAAAAATATTATTCTATAATATGGAAAATATATTGACAAACAGGATATGAAAGAATAATATGAAGATAGGAGGAAAGAAAAATGTATCTGGCACACAAGGAAAATGAAAAAAAGCAGGAATTAACAGTACATTTACTGGAAGCGGGACAGTATGCACAGAGTGAAGGAGAAAAGATAGGAATAGGAACATTAGCTACACTTTGTCTGCAATTGCATGATGCAGGAAAGTTTAGTACTGAATTTCAGGCATATATCAAGCAAGAAGATGATCTACCCAAAAGGGGAGCAGTAAATCATAGCTCTGCAGGAGCTGAATTATTAATGCAGGAATTTAAGAACAGTCCCTATCATTCAGTTCAAGATATGAGGCTTTTGATAGAGCTTATTTCATATACGATTACGGCACATCATGGAATTTATGACTGCATAGATGAAGATGGCGAAGACAAGTTTGAAGTCAGATTGAATGTGGTTGAAAAAGAAAAACTGGATGAAATTGCAAGACTGTGGTTTGAAGAAATGCATTTTACAAAAGATATGTTATGCAGTCAGATGAGAAAGGCATATGGTGAATTCATAACCGCTTTTTTGAAACCATTAAAACAAATCTGTCAGAATGGACAGACAGAAGGCACAGAGAGATTTTTTTATATGAGCTGTATGGAACGATTGCTTTTGTCTTTGCAAATAGACTCAGACTGGACAGATACAGCAAGAGCAATGGGTGACAGTATGCTTGATGATAATATGGATACTGCAAACGTATATCAGAAAGCCTTGAAAAATTATCAGCAATATATGGATAAGCTGGAAACAGAAGCAAAGAAAAGTCTCAGAACAGAGAAACAAAAACAAATCTTCGAACTGCGAAAAAAGATTAGAGAAGAATGTATGAATTTCTCAGAGACATCATATGGAATATATCGGTTATCACTTCCGACAGGTGCGGGAAAGACGTTAGCATCTTTGGGATATGCACTGAAAGTGGCAGCAAAGAGAAAAACATCGGAAGTTTCTCACATTTTTTACATAAGTCCTTATATATCCATCACAGAACAAAGCACTGAAGTGATAAAGAAAGCAGTCAGAAATGAAGAATGGGTGATGGAACATCACTCAAATGTCAGCAATTCTGATGAACAGGAGAAGCAGATAGATACTGCATGGAAGGAACCGATTATCTGTACAACTATGATTCAATTTTTGTATACGTTGTTTTCACAGAAAAATAAAAGCATCCGCCGTTTTCATCAATTGAAAAATTCTGTGATTATCGTAGATGAAGCACAGGCACTGCCGGTGCAGACAATACACACATTTAATCTTATGATGAATTTTCTATGTTATGTATGTCATGCGACTATTATTTTGTGTACAGCCACCCAACCGCAATTGGCATCTGGCAATATAAAAAGAAAGATTTTATATACAGCGCCTAAGGATATGGTCACAGGAGTGTGTGATATTTTTCAGCGTTTTCAGCGTACAAACATCTCTTTTGAAATAAATGAGCCAGACACATTTGAATCACTGGGAGAGAAGATATTCAATGATTTCCAAAAGGAACGGACAATACTTTTAATTTTGAATAAGAAAGAGACAGTTGGAGCATTTTTTGATTATATAAAAGCAGAATTGAAAGATGTGAAGATTTTTTATCTGACAACAAACTTATGTCCGGAACATCGGAGTGATCAATTGGAAAGCATAAAAAATTATCTGAAAAATAGTACAGAAAAAGTTTTGATTATAAGTACAAACCTGATAGAGGCAGGAGTGGATCTGTCGGTCAATCATGTCTATCGTTCACTTGCAGGATTGGACAGTATCGCACAGGCGGCAGGTCGTTGCAATCGAAATGGGGAAATGGAACAGGGAAGGGTTACTGTAATTCAATTAGTTGGGGATGAATTTGAGGTAATTCGAATAGCTCAGAAGAAAACGGAAGAAGTCTGTGAAAAATATAATCAGTCAAATAGTATGGAGAGTATTATTTTTCCAGAGTGGATGGATTGGTATTATGAAATCTATTATAAGAAAGTCAACAATAAAATGGATTATGATATAGGAAAGGGACAAACAATATATAAATTATTGAGTAGTGGCTTTCCGGGAGAAAGGAAACATCTGGTTAGACAGGCATTTGAAACAGCAGGAGAAAAATACAGACCGATTCAGGAAGAGGGAAAAACAGTGATAGTTCCATACAAAGATGGAATGGATATTCTTGAAAAATTGGAAATGGCGCAGAATATGTCTGAGAGAAAAAGACTATTAAGAAAGATACAACGCTATACGGTGTCTGTATATGAAAATAAGCTAAAAGAATGCTTACAAAATGGAGTGATAGAAGAAAGCAGGTTTTTACCAGACGTATATGTAGCTAAAAATTATGATATGGAAAAAGGACTGCTCAATGAACTTGTATTACAATATTATTGAAAAAGGGGGAAAGAAGAGTGGAAAGAAAAAATGCAATAGAATATAAAGTCTATGGGAAATATGCACTTTTCACCGATCCATTGACGAAAACAGGAGGCGAAAAACTGTCATATCAGGTGCCAACGTATCAGGCATTGAAAGGAATCACAGAAAGTATTTACTGGAAACCTACGTTTACGTGGGTGATTGATGAGTGCAGAGTGATGCATCCAATACGGACAGAGTCAAAGGGAATGCGCCCGATAAAATATCAGGGAGGAAACGATCTGGCATCTTACACATATTTAAAAGATATAGAATACCGGGTGAAAGCACATTTTGTATGGAATGAAAACAGACCGGATCTTGTAAATGACCGGAATGAGAATAAGCATTATCAAATTGCAAAAAGAATGTTAGAAAGAGGAGGCAGGAGAGATATTTTTCTTGGAACAAGAGAATGTCAGGGATATGTAGAACCCTGTACAGTGATGGAAGGAGAAGGATTCTATGACAATGATGGAAATATTTCTTTTGGAATCATGGTACATGGAATTACATATTCGGATGAAGCAGTCAGGGAGAATGAGAAAAAGCATATGACGATCCGGTTATGGAATGCATACATGAAAGACGGAGTGATTAGATTTCCGGAACCGGAAGAATGTCAGATCAGAAAAGTAGTTGCGGAAATGGAAATGAAAACATTTGACGAAAAAAATTTCTGTGGAATAAGGGAATTTGAAAGGGGGAATCTTTTTGGGCTGGATACAAATGCTTGAAAAAACATATGACGCATGCGAAGCGATTGTGGGGAAAAAGGTAAATGAAGATCCAATCTTACTTCCAATCTCGCATTCTACAGCAAATGCGCAGATAGAAGTGACGATTGACCTAAAAGGTAAATTTATGCCGGCTTTGTCCGGAATCATTCCAAAGGATGGGGAAGATAAAATCACGATTATCCCAGTAACCGAGGATTCGGCTTCGCGAAGTAATGGAAGCTGTCCGCATGCATTATGTGACAAACTTTGCTATGTTGCAGGAGATTATTCGTTATACACAAATGAGGACAAGACAGAATACTATAATGATTACATTAATAGTTTGAGAAAATGGACAAGCTCTGGATTTTCCAATAAGTGGCTGCAATGTGTATATCTTTATTTGAAAAAAGCTACACTGATTCAGGATTTAATAAAAGCAAAATTATTGGTATTGGCTGAAGATGGTTTTCTGTCCGAAAATGAAAATAAAATTCAGTCAGTTGCCCAAAAAGATGCGATGGTAAGATTTGCAGTATGGGATAATGGAGAAAAACATGAATTGTGGAAAGAGCCGGAAATGTATCACTCTTTTATCGAGTATTACAAGACTAATTTGCATAATTGTAATATAGATTATGTGACGGGTGAAAAGATACAATGTTCTGAAAAACATCCATCGAAAATCAGAAATTCCGGGGATAAAGCAAAGATTTTTTCGGCAAATGATACCTCTGGTTTTACTTACCGGGGAAGGTTCGCGAATCGTGAGCAGGCTGCCAGTATTGGATATGAAACTTCGCAGAAAGCACATAATGCTTTGCGCTGGTTGTTAGCAAGGCAGGGAAAATATATAGACGGTGAGATGACTGTGGTGTGGAAGCTTCCACAAAATCTAAAAGAAAAAGATTCTAATCTGGCTTTGGATGTAGTTGATTTATTTGGAGATACACAGGAAACATTTTTGGCAGATTTTGATTGGGCAGCAGAATGCAGGGACGAGGATGACATAGAACTCGACAGAAAATTTGCAGAGAAATTGAATCAGGCGATGGCTGGATACCGGGCAAAACTCCAACCGGATGATGAAGTAATCATTTTGTCGGTTGATGCAGCAACAACAGGAAGGTTAGCTGTTACTTACTATCAGGAAGTTCCGGGAAATGAATTTATAGACAGAGTTCTTCACTGGCATCAGAATTGTACCTGGCCACGATGGATAAAATTACATGAAACAAAAAAATGGGTGTTCATAAATAACACAGCGCCATCACCAAATGAGATAGCACTTGCTGCGTATGGAACAGAACAGGAAAAAGGATATCTGGCATGTAGTGATAAACTGAAAAAAACTACAATCCGAAGAATTTTACCGTGTATTATCGGATTAAGCCCGAAAATACCGGCCGATATTGTGAAAGCTGCTGTAAACAGGGCTTCAAATCCACAGGCATACAGCTCTTTTGTGTGGCAGAACTGTGTGGCGCCGGTGGCTTGTGCAATGATAAAATATAATGAATTTGATGGGAAGGTGAATAGTATGGAGCTAGAGAAAGACAGAAGCTATCTGTTTGGACAATTACTTGCTATCCTTGAAAAAGTCGAGGAGAGAACACTATATTTACAGGAAAGTAAAACAGATGACAGACTTACCAATGCAAAGAAAACGTGGAATGTGTATACCAGACGTCCGGCAATCACTTATGAAAGACTCTATAGTCATATAGTGAGAGCATATCTGAAACGGTTAAATCCGGGTGCAAGAGCGAAAATAGAAAACGAAATAATGCAGATCATAAATGTTCTTCGGGAAACAGATGGATTCAACAACAATCCTTTGAATGAAAGATATTTACTTGGTTATTACGAGGAAAGAGAAAAATTAATGAAATCAAAAGGCGAAAAGTCGAATGAAGGAGGAGAAGAGTAATGGGAGCATTTACAAACAAAATTGATTTTGAAGTGGTGATTATGGTAAATCATGGAAATCCGAATGGGGATCCATTGAATGGAAATCGTCCAAGAGAAGATTTTGACGGATTCGGAGAGATTTCGGATGTATGTCTGAAAAGAAAAATCAGAAATCGTCTGCAGGATATGGGAGAGAAAATTTTTATACAAAGCGAAGAACGCTGTGATGATGGATGCAAGAGTCTTGCAGACAGGACAAAGACAAATGATGAGATGCAGAAAGCATTGAAAGCAAAGGATAATGAGGCATATGCAAAAGCTGCATGTAAGACGTGGATTGATGTGAGAGCATTTGGACAGGTATTTGCTTTCAAAGGAAATTCCGTATCAGTTGGAGTGAGAGGACCTGTAACAATTCAGTCAGCATTCAGCGTAGATCCTATTGATATTGAAAGCATACAGATCACGAAAAGTGTAAATTCAGAAACAAGCGATAAAAGAGGGGCAGATACGATGGGAATGAAGCATCGTGTTAATTTTGCCATGTATACCGTGAAGGGAAGTATTAATCATCAGCTTGCAGAAAAGACAGGATTTTCAGATGAAGATGCGGAAAAGATAAAAGAAGCACTCAGGACGCTTTTTGAAAATGATGCATCATCTGCAAGACCGGACGGAAGCATGGAAGTGGTAAGGGTTTACTGGTGGAAACATAATTGCCCGATGGGACAATATTCTTCTGCAAAAGTTCATCGCTTACTGAAAATTGAGAAGAAGACAGAATTTCCAAAAAGTATTGATGATTACGAATTTACATTAAATTCTTTACCAGGATTGGAAGTGGAAATAATTGAAGGAATATAAAGAAGACGATTATCTGATGATCTCCGGGATACAGCATTTTGCGTTTTGTAGAAGACAATGGGCATTGATTCATCTGGAACAGCAATGGACTGAAAACTACAAGACAATGGATGGAAACTTTATGCACAGACAGGCGCATAATGGGGCATCCCACGAGAAAAGAAAAGATATCATCATTTCTCGTGGAATGCCGGTTTTCTCACGAATAATGGGTGTGAGTGGGATTTGTGATATTGTGGAATTTCATGCAGATGAGTCTGGTACTTTGATACGTACATTTGGTGGGAAATATACGCCATTACCGATAGAATATAAAAGAGGAAAACCAAAAGATCATGATGCGGATATCCTGCAGGTAGCTGCACAGGCCATGTGTCTGGAAGAAATGTTGGATTGTACAATTACACAGGGCGCATTGTATTATGGAGAGATAAAGCATCGTGTTAATATTCAGATTACAGAGGGTATCAAGCAGAACGTAAAAGATATGTTTGATGAAATGCATCAATATTATGAAAGAGGTTATACACCAAAAGCAAAAAAGAAGAAAGCATGTTATGTGTGTTCTTTAAAAGATTTGTGTCTGCCGGAACTGGAAAAAACGGGAAATGTTGAAACATACATGAATAATATATTGGCAGAAGATTTGGAGGATAACACATGAAAAAATTGTTGAATACTCTCTATATCACATCCGAGAATAAATATTTATCTCTGGATGGAGAAAATGTGGTGATTAAAGAGGAAGGTACAGAGCTTGGAAGAATGCCACTTCATAATCTTGAAATGATTGTAACGTTTAGCAGAGCAGGAGCCAGTCCGGCGTTGATGGGAAAATGTGCAGATAATAATATTTCAATTGTATTTTTGACGCCGTCCGGCTCATTCCTGGCAAGGGTAGAAGGAAAGACAAAAGGAAATGTGCTTCTGAGGAAGAAACAGTATGAAGTTGCAGCAGACGAGCAGGAAAGCCTAAAGATTGCACGCAATACGATTGTCGGAAAAGTTTATAATGGACGATGGGTAATTGAACGTACCATAAGAGATCATTCACTACAGACAGATGCAGATAAATTAAAAATTGTTTCAGAGAGGCTTCGGGATAAAATACCTGATATCAGAATCAGTAACAACAAAGATCAACTCAGGGGAATAGAGGGTGAACTTGCGTCACAGTATTTTTCTGTTTTTGATGAATTGATTTTACAACAAAAAGAAGATTTCTATTTTCATGAGAGAAACAGAAGACCACCTCTGGACAGGGTAAATGCATTATTATCATTTGTATATACACTATTAACAAGCATGATGGCAGCATCGTTAGAAACAGTTGGACTGGATCCATGTGTCGGATTTTTACATGGAGATAGACCTGGAAGATATTCACTGGCATTGGATATGATGGAAGAACTTCGGCCTGCGCTGGCTGATCGTTTTGTTTTGCGCCTTATTAATAAAAGGATGGTGGGCAAAACAGATTTTATAGAAAAAGAAGATGGAGCAATCTTATTGACAGATGATGCCAGAAAGAGAGTGCTTGACGAATGGCAGAAGCGAAAACAGGAACAGATAATACATCCATATTTAAAAGAAAAGATTCAGTGGGGAATGGTTCCTTATATGCAGGCAATGTTTTTGGCAAGATATTTACGTGGAGACATTGATGCATATCCGCCATTTTTGTGGAAATAGAGGTGATATTTTGCTTGTATTGATTACATATGATGTTAATACAGAAAATGAAGCAGGAAAGAGCAGACTTCGTAAAGTAGCAAAACAATGTGTAAACTATGGAGTACGAGTACAAAATTCTGTTTTTGAATGTAGTGTAGATGGTGCCCAGTGTCGCATGCTGAAAGGAAAACTACAGGAAATTATAGACGAAGAAAAAGACAGCATTCGTATTTATTATTTAAACGATAAACAAAAACAGAAAATAGAATGTCTGGGTGTAAAAAAAGGAATATCAGTAGAAAATACGCTGATATTTTAAAGCGGTGCGGATCATAAGCGAACATGAAAAAGCGGATGATTCGCACCGGGAAATACAATATTTTTTGTGTTACATGAAATAATTATTGTAGTGTTGATGGGATTTTATAGATACTATGCAATAATTATTACAGATAAGTATAAGGATAATTGTGCATTTTTGCCGTCGCTCCTCTTGTAGGAGCGTGGATTGAAATTCGGATCAGCTTAAGGCTATGGATGGTTTGGAAAAGTCGCTCCTCTTGTAGGAGCGTGGATTGAAATAAACAGGGGACGCGGGTACGTTGTGCAGGTGGCGGGTCGCTCCTCTTGTAGGAGCGTGGATTGAAATTAAGTGAGGGTTTGTGCGAGGTGTACGTGTGTGGGTCGCTCCTCTTGTAGGAGCGTGGATTGAAATTCAAAGTGGTTGCTATTGTTTAACAATAATAGGTGTCGCTCCTCTTGTAGGAGCGTGGATTGAAATACACAACATTACAATTTAGGGATAAAACTATAGAGTCGCTCCTCTTGTAGGAGCGTGGATTGAAATAAGAGAAACCGGCTGATTCTGTTCCCACATAGATGTCGCTCCTCTTGTAGGAGCGTGGATTGAAATCGTTATTTTGTGTACCATCATCAAGGTCAGTTAGTCGCTCCTCTTGTAGGAGCGTGGATTGAAATTTCTAGCGCTTTCGGTTTTTCCACAACGCAAGAGTCGCTCCTCTTGTAGGAGCGTGGATTGAAATAATAAAATTGTGTTTACCAATGTTTCATGGTCAACGTCGCTCCTCTTGTAGGAGCGTGGATTGAAATATATATATCACTCCTTTTTATATGCAAAGTCAAAGTCGCTCCTCTTGTAGGAGCGTGGATTGAAATTCTGATTTTGGCTCAAAGAAAACTAGAAAAATGGGTCGCTCCTCTTGTAGGAGCGTGGATTGAAATATCATGATTCATTTGTTATCAAATGCAGATGAAGTCGCTCCTCTTGTAGGAGCGTGGATTGAAATTAAATAGTTACTAATATTTTTAACATATGCAACGTCGCTCCTCTTGTAGGAGCGTGGATTGAAATAAAAAAGTATAAAAACAAAATAGACGTAAACTATGTCGCTCCTCTTGTAGGAGCGTGGATTGAAATTTACTGCCAGATCATCCACCAGAACTTTAACATGTCGCTCCTCTTGTAGGAGCGTGGATTGAAATAATAAACGTTTTGAACAGGTGCAGAACAGATACAAGGTCGCTCCTCTTGTAGGAGCGTGGATTGAAATTTCGACATTGGTAGAGATTGCAAAATCAGAAATGGGTCGCTCCTCTTGTAGGAGCGTGGATTGAAATAATATCATTATTATCTGTACCGCTTCGGCTTAAAAGTCGCTCCTCTTGTAGGAGCGTGGATTGAAATTCTTTAAGGTAATAACAACACTTGGACGATACGAGTCGCTCCTCTTGTAGGAGCGTGGATTGAAATTAATTTTCTTTCTTTGGAACATGTCCCCAAGCTTCGTCGCTCCTCTTGTAGGAGCGTGGATTGAAATTATTAAAAGCCTCTTTCTGTGATTCAATGTCGTTGTCGCTCCTCTTGTAGGAGCGTGGATTGAAATATCAGTCAATTGAGAAATGTTATCACTTAAATTATGTCGCTCCTCTTGTAGGAGCGTGGATTGAAATAATGCTACTTTTTAATGTTTCAAACCATGTCAAAGTCGCTCCTCTTGTAGGAGCGTGGATTGAAATCTACAGGTGCTATAAACTTCGTTATTTTTCCGAAGTCGCTCCTCTTGTAGGAGCGTGGATTGAAATATCTGTCGACCAGTTATTTACCGTAATCCCTACGGTCGCTCCTCTTGTAGGAGCGTGGATTGAAATCATTGGCAAATTGCAACCTCACATCATCTCCGCCTGTCGCTCCTCTTGTAGGAGCGTGGATTGAAATTCTTAAGTGCCAGTAGCATCTGGTACACGGTGCCGGTCGCTCCTCTTGTAGGAGCGTGGATTGAAATATTCTGGACAATGAAAACGGCAATAAGCTTGGTCTGTCGCTCCTCTTGTAGGAGCGTGGATTGAAATACATAACTTTCTCCTCATTAAAGACATCCGTTAAGGTCGCTCCTCTTGTAGGAGCGTGGATTGAAATTTTGAGAGCCATGTATTTATTATGGTACTCAATCGTCGCTCCTCTTGTAGGAGCGTGGATTGAAATTCATGCTCTGCGATTTTGGCTTCGTAATCTTTTGTCGCTCCTCTTGTAGGAGCGTGGATTGAAATTATGTGAGGGTTTGCGGTAGGTGTGCGTGTAGGGTCGCTCCTCTTGTAGGAGCGTGGATTGAAATCATTTGCAAATTGCAACCTCACCTCATCTCCGCCGTCGCTCCTCTTGTAGGAGCGTGGATTGAAATACTCCATTTTAACGACAGACGGACGTGCAATTGCGTCGCTCCTCTTGTAGGAGCGTGGATTGAAATACCATCTTTCATGTAAAATAAAACTGCATTTTCTGTCGCTCCTCTTGTAGGAGCGTGGATTGAAATACTTGTCAGTGAAACTTTAAATGATTCTGTTGATGTCGCTCCTCTTGTAGGAGCGTGGATTGAAATATTTTCAAAAATTGCAACATAACCATAACCGTAGTCGCTCCTCTTGTAGGAGCGTGGATTGAAATAAATCTTAAATTGTCAAATAATGAACTGTCATAATGTCGCTCCTCTTGTAGGAGCGTGGATTGAAATTCTGATTTTGGCTCAAAGAAAACTAGAAAAATGGTCGCTCCTCTTGTAGGAGCGTGGATTGAAATTTTAGATGTTTTAGCGACTTATAAAGAACAAATAGTCGCTCCTCTTGTAGGAGCGTGGATTGAAATTGTCTATTTTTTGGAGTGTGACGTAAAAGTTTATGGTCGCTCCTCTTGTAGGAGCGTGGATTGAAATTTTATTTTTATCAAGTGAAGATTCAGTCGATTATGTCGCTCCTCTTGTAGGAGCGTGGATTGAAATAAATCAAGAGAGGACTTAACAAAACAGGAGATTTAGTCGCTCCTCTTGTAGGAGCGTGGATTGAAATCATGGATTTATACAATTCCTAGAAGAATGACAGAATGTCGCTCCTCTTGTAGGAGCGTGGATTGAAATATTATCAGATATAAATGGATTTTGTAAATGTAATGTCGCTCCTCTTGTAGGAGCGTGGATTGAAATAAACGTGCAGTCATCCATTGATAATGCATCACTCGTCGCTCCTCTTGTAGGAGCGTGGATTGAAATATTTTCGGATGCATACCCGACCTTAGAAGAAGATAGTCGCTCCTCTTGTAGGAGCGTGGATTGAAATTTTGAAAAAGAAAAATCGTCGATGAAGAATGCTCGTCGCTCCTCTTGTAGGAGCGTGGATTGAAATAATAATACGATCGACTACTCATCACCAGAAGGTAGTCGCTCCTCTTGTAGGAGCGTGGATTGAAATAAATTCTTCGATTTTGGCATTTGAGAAACGGTAAGAGTCGCTCCTCTTGTAGGAGCGTGGATTGAAATAATCTCACATAAGGATTTTTCAGCAAGGCATTCAAGGTCGCTCCTCTTGTAGGAGCGTGGATTGAAATCAAGTTGTTACTCCGGTCAGTCCGGCACGAATGAGTCGCTCCTCTTGTAGGAGCGTGGATTGAAATAATATTAAGCTTGATACAAAGCGTATGGATGAAGTCGCTCCTCTTGTAGGAGCGTGGATTGAAATTAAATATGTGGTTCTTAATTCTGCACTTGTATACGGTCGCTCCTCTTGTAGGAGCGTGGATTGAAATCGTATTTTGTGTTATATTCTTTTGTCAAATTAACGTCGCTCCTCTTGTAGGAGCGTGGATTGAAATTTCTCATTCTGGCTTATTCTGCAAAGCGTCAGCGGTCGCTCCTCTTGTAGGAGCGTGGATTGAAATTGGTGCTTTGGTTTTCTTGCTTTCCTTGCTGCCATGTCGCTCCTCTTGTAGGAGCGTGGATTGAAATTTATAGTGCTTGTTTTCAAGCATTATGACCAATGTCGCTCCTCTTGTAGGAGCGTGGATTGAAATAATCCACGTATAACCGTGTTGACCGCAGATATAAGTCGCTCCTCTTGTAGGAGCGTGGATTGAAATCTCCTTTTCCTGTGGCTTGTTGATAGGTTCTGTTGTCGCTCCTCTTGTAGGAGCGTGGATTGAAATTACAATGCCCACATGTTCTGCGCTGCCTGTGCAGTGTCGCTCCTCTTGTAGGAGCGTGGATTGAAATAATAAAAATAGTAAACATACCGGACACAACCGCCGGTCGCTCCTCTTGTAGGAGCGTGGATTGAAATTTTTGGCGTGCAGGGCAGCGGGACGGCAGCACAGGTCGCTCCTCTTGTAGGAGCGTGGATTGAAATTGTAAAATCAAAAGTAAAGCGGTACAAAACGCCCGTCGCTCCTCTTGTAGGAGCGTGGATTGAAATTCTTTTTGCTCTGACCAGCTTTGCACGTTCTGCGGTCGCTCCTCTTGTAGGAGCGTGGATTGAAATATGTCTGCCGTGTTCCCGGTTGCTCTGCCCTCTGGTCGCTCCTCTTGTAGGAGCGTGGATTGAAATAATCCACGTATAACCGTGTTGACCGCAGATATAAGTCGCTCCTCTTGTAGGAGCGTGGATTGAAATAGCAAGAATTGACGAGAATGGGAAAAGCAGTGGCGTCGCTCCTCTTGTAGGAGCGTGGATTGAAATAAAAAGTGGATTATTTAAAAAACCATTTGCTTAGTCGCTCCTCTTGTAGGAGCGTGGATTGAAATAATAGAAGTCGTTTATATCGAAAAACGTCACGAAGTCGCTCCTCTTGTAGGAGCGTGGATTGAAATAGCTATGGCAGAATATTATAATGGATAAATGGGGTCGCTCCTCTTGTAGGAGCGTGGATTGAAATACAGTTTATGAGTGGTATCATGACAGAAAAAAGTAGTCGCTCCTCTTGTAGGAGCGTGGATTGAAATAAATGTGTAAATACAGTGAACGCCATAATTGATAAGTCGCTCCTCTTGTAGGAGCGTGGATTGAAATGACTATGCAGAAATTTTCGTATTCGCATACAAAAGTCGCTCCTCTTGTAGGAGCGTGGATTGAAATAATTAATATGAGAACAAATGGAAAGAAGGTGATGGTCGCTCCTCTTGTAGGAGCGTGGATTGAAATAGCACGGACTGAACCAGAGCCAGCTTGCAAAAGGTCGCTCCTCTTGTAGGAGCGTGGATTGAAATTGGGAGCTGATAAGCCTATCAGCTTAAAATCTTGTCGCTCCTCTTGTAGGAGCGTGGATTGAAATATTTTCAACTATTATTGACCTATCAGAGAATTCATGTCGCTCCTCTTGTAGGAGCGTGGATTGAAATTAAAGAGGTGTGATATGAGTAAAAAAGTAACAACGGTCGCTCCTCTTGTAGGAGCGTGGATTGAAATTATGTATGATTTAATTATTAATTATAAAAATTATTGTCGCTCCTCTTGTAGGAGCGTGGATTGAAATTGTTCCAATATCAAAATTTGCTTGAAAAATCGGATGTCGCTCCTCTTGTAGGAGCGTGGATTGAAATAGATTATCGCCCAAAAGGGTCATTGTGCTGTTTGGTCGCTCCTCTTGTAGGAGCGTGGATTGAAATTCCACGGTTCGCCCACGATCTACCGTCCGCAGTCAAAGTCGCTCCTCTTGTAGGAGCGTGGATTGAAATATCCAAAAGAAACAGAGTACATTGGGAGAATGCCGTCGCTCCTCTTGTAGGAGCGTGGATTGAAATTAAAACCACATCAGTATTAAATACGCTTGTTTTTGTCGCTCCTCTTGTAGGAGCGTGGATTGAAATAACATGGCGCAGAACACTTGCGCATTACAGAACACGTCGCTCCTCTTGTAGGAGCGTGGATTGAAATATAAAGGTGCTACCTTAGAAGCCATCTGCGGTATGGTCGCTCCTCTTGTAGGAGCGTGGATTGAAATATTAGGCTGATAATCACTTGCATTAAAAGCACTTGTCGCTCCTCTTGTAGGAGCGTGGATTGAAATCTTAGAGACAAAAACAATATCTATTCCTTGGATGTCGCTCCTCTTGTAGGAGCGTGGATTGAAATAATGTTAGGATATAACACTTCAAATTCTCCACAATGTCGCTCCTCTTGTAGGAGCGTGGATTGAAATCACCCATAACATAGGCATAAGTTTCACCAATAAGGTCGCTCCTCTTGTAGGAGCGTGGATTGAAATCGTTAACTGTTTTTGTCGGTGATAAATGATAAGGTCGCTCCTCTTGTAGGAGCGTGGATTGAAATTTTGCTCTTCGGAGTATACCCAAGCACGCTTTCGGTCGCTCCTCTTGTAGGAGCGTGGATTGAAATTTAGGGTTTACCCCAAGAAAAGCAGATAAATAAAGTCGCTCCTCTTGTAGGAGCGTGGATTGAAATCCAAGGTTTTAATGTAAGAGGGTGCTGCTCTTTAGTCGCTCCTCTTGTAGGAGCGTGGATTGAAATTTATAAACATGGCTTGCCGGGATCTTAAGTCCCGTCGCTCCTCTTGTAGGAGCGTGGATTGAAATATGAAGAGCTGCGGACTTGATCCAGATGATCATCGTCGCTCCTCTTGTAGGAGCGTGGATTGAAATATGTAAGCCATCAGTGCAAGCATCATCGGTGTTGTGTCGCTCCTCTTGTAGGAGCGTGGATTGAAATTTTGGAACATGTCCCCAAGCTTCAGATCTGGAACGTCGCTCCTCTTGTAGGAGCGTGGATTGAAATTTCAATTGGCAAAGCTTTTGAAGCAAGAGGTCATGGTCGCTCCTCTTGTAGGAGCGTGGATTGAAATATTGATAAGGTACTTCCAACCGCAAAAGAAATTGTCGCTCCTCTTGTAGGAGCGTGGATTGAAATATTAGTTAATCCACAATGAATTGCAGCATAACTAGTCGCTCCTCTTGTAGGAGCGTGGATTGAAATCATTGGTTTTGAAAAATCTTTTGCGACCTCTTCGGTCGCTCCTCTTGTAGGAGCGTGGATTGAAATTTTATTTATCTCATATGGTTTTGCTTCTGACTGGTCGCTCCTCTTGTAGGAGCGTGGATTGAAATTTCAATTGGCAAAGCTTTTGAAGCAAGAGGTCATGGTCGCTCCTCTTGTAGGAGCGTGGATTGAAATTCTGAAATAGCTTTCTGGTGGTATCGCGTGATCCGTCGCTCCTCTTGTAGGAGCGTGGATTGAAATATGTTTTATATACCACCACAGAAAATCGTCTTCCCATGTCGCTCCTCTTGTAGGAGCGTGGATTGAAATACGTACATCCGATATAATGCTTAGGGTTTACGGTCGCTCCTCTTGTAGGAGCGTGGATTGAAATTTGCGGATGTAAAGCTCTGTGATATCCGTCATAGTCGCTCCTCTTGTAGGAGCGTGGATTGAAATCTTCCGGTGTCAAGTATCCTGTCATCTCATAAACTGTCGCTCCTCTTGTAGGAGCGTGGATTGAAATAAATAAAATCAGTTTTGCACATGAGGGAGAAAAGTCGCTCCTCTTGTAGGAGCGTGGATTGAAATCTGATGTATCGTATGACTACGTTTTACCAAGACAGGTCGCTCCTCTTGTAGGAGCGTGGATTGTATTTCTAATAGGACAGGTAGGACTTTTTCTTATGTTGTTAATTAACATACTTTGACGTTAAAAAATATCTGTCAAATAAAGCTATTTATATGATATCATAGATATTATAAAGAAATCCTATTTGATGCTTTTACATAGTTTTCAATCAAATGACGTAATTTGTCAGAGACGGTACACATTTACAATTTGGAAGGATGAGTAAGTATTATTCGATAGTTGAGAATAATAGGGCAGTAGCTTGGCGAAAAGATAATAATTATCATTGTTTATAGGAGAATGCCATATATGAAAAAAGTGGGAAGTTATGCATTGCTGGCATTATTGCTAATCAGTATGCTATCAGGATGCAGCCAACAAAATACAGCGAATCAAACTGAAAGTGAGGTATCAGAAGCACAAATGCAGGAGAATAGCGAAAATATAGAAACAGAAAAAATGCAGGATACAGAAAAGATCCAGAATACAGAGAAAATCCAGGATACAGAAAAAAATGAAAACACAGAGAAGTTATCTCCTTTTGAAATGCATGGCGCATTGCATGTAGAAAATGGAAAGTTGACCGATCAGCATGGCGATGTAGTGCAGCTTTATGGAATGTCTACGCATGGAATTGCATGGTTTCCGCAATATGTGAATTCGGATGCTTTTCGTACACTTCGGGATGATTGGAATACAAATTGCATACGTTTGGCAATGTATACGGCGGAAAATGGAGGATATTGTTCTGGCGGAGATAAAGAGCAATTAAAACAGCTTGTTAAGGATGGAGTTTCCTATGCAACAGATTTAGGAATGTATGTGATTGTGGACTGGCACATTTTAAGTGATGGTGATCCAAATCAGAATAAAGATGAGGCAATCGCTTTCTTTAAAGAGATGGCAGAGACTTTTACTAATAATGACAATGTGCTTTATGAGATTTGTAATGAGCCAAATGGTGGTACTTCATGGGAAAGTATCAAAGCGTATGCAGAGGAAGTAATGCCAGTCATTAGAGAAAAAAGACCGGATGCGGTAATTCTGGTAGGAACTCCGACATGGAGTCAGGAGATTGATAAAGCGGCAGAGTCGCCATTAGAAGATAAAAATGTTATGTATACTTTACATTTTTATGCAGGAACACATAAGGATGATTTGCGCAATCGGCTGGAAAGCTATGCACAAAATGGTCTGCCAATTTTTGTGAGTGAGTTTGGAATGTGTGATGCTTCAGGAAATGGTGCGAATGACTTTGAATCTACTACGAAATGGTTGGATTTATTAAACAAGTATCAGATAAGCTTTATGTGTTGGAATTTGGCAAATAAAGATGAGAGCAGCAGTGTGTTTAGAGCAAATAGCACAAAAATTTCTGATTGGACAGAAGAAGATTTAAGTGAAGCAGGACAATGGATAAAAGCTTACTTCAAAAATAGAAGTTATCAATAAAATTTCATAAAAACACAATACAAAAAGGAGTCCCCATGCAATCATACAACGACCTACAATCACAATTAAAAACAATAGACCATAAAAGTTACCCATTATACAAATCCCTGCGTGGAAGTTACCAGTTCCCCAAATACATATTGTCAATTGACCATGTGCAGGGCGATCCGTTTGCGGCACCATCGGATGTGAGGGTGACAGTAGATACGAAGGCAGCCGGATTCCCGGCATTTGCAATGAAAGATAAGCTGACAAGAACCGCGTTGGCGGATGAACTGCTTCGCAATTTTGCGGCAAAAGTGAATCAGTTCAACTTTAAAGCGAAGGGATCCGGGAAAAGCGGGCTGATCTCAGTGACACACTGCGGACAGGAAGTGCTGCAGAGGACAGCATGTGAAATCAGTGAAAAAGAGATCACCGCCAGATTTGCAGTCGGGTTTCCTGCAAATGGAAGAACGATTAATGCAAAAGAACTCGAAAAAATCTTATTTGAATATCTGCCACAGTGCGTGGAGCAGTCTTTTTATTATAAAAATCTGAATGCGCAAAAAGTAAAAGAGGCTGTGGAACTGGCAGAAGATCAGCAGGCAATCCGTGAGAAGCTGCTAGAACTTGGGCTGGCTGCGTTTGTGGCGGATGACTCTGTGCTGCCAAGGGAGAGCGGTATCTCTTCCAAGCCAATGAAGCAGTCTGTAAAATTTGTTTCTCCGGAAACAATGCGTGTGACATTAGAACTGCCGCACCGGGGGAAGATTACAGGAATGGGAGTTCCCAAAGGGATCACCATGATCGTAGGCGGCGGTTATCATGGAAAATCTACACTTTTAAATGCGTTGGAATTAGGCGTATACAATCATATTGCCGGAGATGGCAGGGAATATGTGATCGCAGATGAAACGGCACAAAAGCTCCGCTCTGAGGACGGAAGATTTATCAAAAATGTAGATATTTCCATGTTTATCAATGATCTTCCAAACGGCAGGGATACGAAGGATTTTTCGACTGCTGATGCGAGTGGAAGCACGTCCCAGGCGGCTGGCATCGTGGAAGCGGTTGAGGCTGGCAGCAGACTGCTTTTGCTGGATGAGGATACTTCTGCAACCAATTTTATGGTGCGGGATGCGTTTATGCAGAAAGTGGTAAGCCCGGACAAAGAGCCGATCACACCGTTTTTATCCAGAGCAGAGGATCTGTATGAAAAAGCAGGAATTTCTACCATTCTGGTTGCGGGAAGTTCGGGAGCATTTTTCCACATTGCAGACACTGTGATCCAGATGGATCAGTATGAACCTGTGGATATCACAGAGAAAGCAAAGAACCTGTGTGGACAATTTCCAATCATGCAGGAGACAGCAAAACCATTTGTTTTACCGGATAGCCACCGTGTCATGGAAAAAGACAGGAATGGAGCGGTAAAACGCAGGGACTACCGGAGCGGAGAAGTGAAAAAAGGCGAGCCGGAGCGCTTGAAGGTAAAGACGCTTGGTGTGGATGGCTTTATGCTTGGAAAACAGAATGTCGACCTGCGCTATATCGAGCAGTTGATCGACAGCGAGCAGACGGCGGCACTGGGACTGCTTTTGAAATATACTGTGGAACATCTGGTGGATGGAAAGCGTACCATTTCAGAAACGGCACAGTGGTTAGAACATAAGTTAGAGCAGGAAGGAATGGTATTTGCCGCAGAGCATGGCGTTATCTCCGGTGGATACGCAATCCCAAGAATTCAGGAGATTTATTCCTGCCTGAATCGCTATCGGGTGTAAATAATTGTGAATAAGAAAGGAGCCTGCCATGCGTCCAACAATCAAAAAACAGAATATAAAAACTCTATTGGAAACAAAGTTTATCAAAGTATTTGATCTTCAGTATGCCGAGGGCAGACATTACTATAATGCAACAAGACGGAGCGCAGATGATCTTGTGGCAGTGAAGTCTACGGAAGAATTTCAAAATATGCTTCCAGATGCGGTGAGCTGCATCACGATCTGGAATCCATCCAACGGTGAGCCAAAACTGTTGTTGAACCGTGAATTCCGGTATCCGGCAGGACAATTTCTGTTAAGTGTCCCGGCGGGACTGATTGATCCGGCAGATAAGGTGGAAGATGAACCATTGCTTGTGACTGCAAAAAGAGAACTGAGGGAAGAGACCGGAATAGAGGTTTTGGATACGGATGAACTGGAAGTGGTCAATCCATGCCTTTTCAGCACACCGGGAATGACAGATGAGAGCAATGCGCTTGTGAAAATCGTGTTAAACCGGGATACTCTGACAGGTATGTCACAGGACGGTGCAGAGGGAAGCGAGTGTTTTGACGGCTTTTCTTTTCTGACAAAAGAGCAGGCGCAGAAAATTTTAAAGGACGGTGTTGATGAGTACGGCATTTTCTATTCCGTGTATACATGGACAGCATTGACCTATTTTGTGGCAGATATGTGGAATCGAAACCCTATTTACAAATGCATAAAAAAATAGGATAATAGCTGTGAAAATAACAACATATTCTTTATAAGAAGAAACAGCATTCCAAGAATGCAAAGCCATTCGAAAGGTATAAAGTATTTTTGGATTGCAAAGCATCGGAAAGATGTTTTAGAAGGTAATACATATGGAAATTGAGAGATTAGGTGAAAATAAGATCAGATGTGCACTGTCTGAAGAAGAAATCCGTGAAATGGGATACAATATTGATGAGATTATTGGAAATACCGAGGTGACGCAGGAGTTTATGCGTGCGGTGGTGGAACTGGTAGAGGAGCAGGGCAATATCAGTATGCAGAATATTTCACCGGTAGTGAAGGCAGAACTTTTGCAGGATCACAGCATGGCGATCACGTTTGGCGGAGATTCCGAGATGAGTTTTAAGAATCTTGTGGATACGGTCGGACAGCTGATGAACCAGCTCGCACCGGAAAAATTATCAGAATTTCGGCAGATGAATAAAGAGGAAAAACAGAGTGCTATCGATGATTTCCTCGAAAAATATAAGGCAAAGCACAGCCAGGATGCAAAAAAGACAGAGACAGAAGATGCAAATGGTACTGAGCAGAAAGAGGACAATGAAATTTTTGAGACATCGGTTCCGTTTAGTCTGGAGTTTTCCAGTCTGGATGAAATGCTGCGATTGATCCGTCTGGCACCATTTACAGAAAAAATGCCTACAAGCAGTCTTTATAAATTCCAGCAAAAATACTATCTTGTGATGGATCTGATCCATTTTTCAAGGGAAGAATTACGGCCATTTGCGTTTACAATTGTAGAATATAACAATTGCCGTTATGCTGAGGTCGGACAAATTGCATTTATAAAAGAACACGGAAAATGTATTGTAGAAAATGAGGCACTGCAAACGCTGATGCAATTGTAAAAAGTGATGAAAATTTTTCAGGCAATAGACAAATGTGCCAAATGTCAGAAAAAATATTGTTACTTTTGCCGATGAATTTCATGCGCTAAAATCTACCATATATGCTATTATAGTTGAGGCGCACGTACGAGATATAGTGCACTGCAAATGAAAATATGTTATGTGGGAGATTGGTTATGAGCAGAGAGCAGCTTTTAGAACTTGAAGATGTGAAGAGAAGTTTACTGGTACAGGCATACCGTATGAAACAGGAGCATCCGCATATGTCGCCGGTTGGAATTGAGATGGAGATGTATTCTGCTTTGATGGCTGAAGTAAAAGAGATCACAACGAGAATCCAGATGAGCGCAGAGGCATAGGTGACAACCAATAAGTTTTTCGGGCAGGCTTTTTCAGAGATGAAAGAACCTGCCTTTATTATGACAGAAAATACGATTTGAGTTTCTGTCAATAGATGATTGAAAAAAGAGGAGAACAACCATGAATTTTGCAGAGAGAAGAAAACAGGTTTTTGAGAAAATGGAGAGACAGTCAGCGTTGATCTTATTTTCCGGGATTGAGAGCCATGTGAGTGCAGATGAATATGCACCATTTGAGGCAGACAGAAACTTTTTTTATCTGACAGGATTAAGAAGAGACCATATGATTCTTTTGATGAAAAAGACATTGAAAGAGGAGCAGGTGATTCTATTTATCGAAGAAGCAGACCCGACACAGGAGCGCTGGTACGGAAGAAAAGTGACAGTGGATGAGGCAAAAGAGATTTCCGGTATCGATAATGTGATGTTTTTAGATTCTTTTGAGGGCGCTGTTGACCGCATGATGGCAAGGGAAGATATCGACAGCCTGTATTTTGACTGTTACAGATATCAGTTTGAGGACATGCCGGATTACAATATGATCAAAGCAAAAGAATTTGCAGAAAAATATCCGGGACATGCAGTGAAAAATATTTCGCAGGTGATTGCAGAACTGCGTATGCAAAAAGACGGGGATGAAGTAGCACTTGTGCGGGAGGCGATCGGCATTACCGATAAAGCATTGCAGTATGTGATGAAACATTTAGAGCCGGGAATGGCAGAATATCAGGCACAGGCTGATTTTGAATACATGATTCGCTATAACGGAGCGGAGGGAACTGCATTCCCTACCATCGCAGGAAGCGGTGCGAACGGAACCATGCTTCACTACGACACAAACCTTGACATTTGTGAGGATGGTTCTTTACTGCTGATGGATCTCGGGGCAAAATACCGCGGATACTGCGCAGATATCACAAGAACTTATCCGGTAAACGGAACATACACAGAGCGCCAGAGACAGGTTTACGACATTGTTTTAGCTGCAAACCGTGAGGTTGCAAAGACTGCAAAACCGGGCATGACGTTAAAAGAGTTAAATGAGATTGCAAAGAAAGTGCTTGCAGCAGGCTGCATGAAACTCGGTCTGATCGAAAAAGAGGACGAGATTGATACTTATTATATGCATGGCGTATCCCATCATCTTGGAATCGATGTGCATGATGTCACAGCGGCTTGCAATGAAACATTACAACCGGGTGCCATCATTACTGATGAACCGGGACTTTACATTGACGAATGGGAGATCGGAATCCGTATCGAGGATGATCTTCTGATCACAGAGAACGGCTGTGAGTGCCTCTCAGAGGCAATTATCCGTGATCCGGACGAGATTGAGGCATTTATGAAAGACAGATAGAAATGAGGCAGAAATGAGTTGACCATTTCCGGTCACGATTATATAATAGCAATGGAAATTTTTTAGGAGGTGACATTCATGGACAGTTGTGATAGTGCGGGGCGAAAGAACAAAACCGATGGATTTTCTGAATGCTTTGGCACAGGGCAGATGTCTGTGGGCGTCTGACCTCTGTGATAATAGAATATGCCTTCTGAAACCACCGGTTTACATGCCTATACAATAGAGTGCACGCTTCGCGGACAATCTATTGTCATGAACTATAACAGCAGGAACTTACGCATGCTGCTTGGAAGTAAAGCGGTGGTTTTTTATGCCCTTTTTTCAGGGAGAACAGGAGGCAGAAATGCAAAAAGAAGTATTAAAAGAACCGACTTATGTAGAAGAATTATTAACATTATTCCGAAGCAATCTTGGAAAAGAAGAACTGCTCGAAAAAATCTCCGATTATCATGAGAGCGACATTGCGGATGCAATGGAGCAGATGACACCGGAGGAAAGAAAAAAACTCTATCCATTGCTTGGAGAGGAGTATATTGCGGAAATCCTTTCCTATACCGAGGATGCGGCAGAGTATTTGCAGGAGATCAATCTGGAAAATGCCGCCAGGGTCATTTCGGAGATGGATTCCGATGATGCGGTCGATGTTCTGGAGAATCTGGATGCGGACACTAAGACCAGGATCGTTGATCTGCTGGATGATGATGCGGAAAAAGATGTCAAACTGATTTTATCTTATGAAGATGATGAGATCGGTAGCAAAATGACAACGAATTTTATCGTCATAGGAAAGAATCTGAACATCCGTCAGGCTACGCATGAGCTGATCCGTCAGGCGGGAGAGAACGATAATATCTCAACGATCTATGTAGTAGATGAAAATGAGCAGTATTATGGAGCAATCGACTTAAAAGACCTGATCGTGGCAAGAGATTATCAGGATCTGGACAATCTGATCTCGACTTCCTATCCGTATGTGGGAGCACATGAGAAAATCAGTGAGTGTATCGAACGGTTAAAAGACTACGCAGAGGATTCCATTCCGGTATTGTCAGAGGAAGGAAAAATCTTAGGAGTCATCACAGCTTACGACATCGTGGAAGCCGTGGATGAAGAGATGGGAGAGGACTATGCGAAGTTAGCCGGTCTTACTGCAGAAGAAGATTTGGAGGAGACAACGTTTCAGAGTATGAAAAAACGTCTCCCGTGGCTGATCATCCTGCTGTTTTTGGGAATGGTGGTATCTTCGGTTGTCGGAATTTTTGAGACGGTCGTTGCAGTGATCCCGATTGTGATGTGTTTCCAGTCATTGATCTTAGATATGGCAGGAAATGTCGGAACCCAGTCGCTGGCGGTGACGATCCGTGTGCTGATGGATGAGAATTTAAACCGGAAAGATAAGTTTGGACTGATTTTGAAAGAGATGCGCATTGGTTTTGCAAATGGACTGTTTCTTGGAATTATGGCATTTGTATTTATCGGACTCTATGTGTGTTTCATAAAAGGAAATGCGCTTTCCTATTCGTTTTTGATCTCAGGCTGTGTGGGAGTTTCCTTAATGCTTGCGATGGTGATCTCGAGCCTTGTCGGAACAACGATCCCACTGCTTTTCCATAAGATCAAAGTCGATCCGGCAGTCGCGTCAGGACCATTAATTACGACAGTCAACGATTTGGTAGCAGTGGTTACTTATTATGGACTGGTCTGGCTGTTTATGATCGAATTATTGAAGATTTAACATTTTGTATAGGTAATCTTTACCTTTTCTTTAGAATAATCCATGTGTATTTTAAGAATGAACCGTTATACTCGTTAACAGTAAAAATGTTACAGAGTATAGCGGAGGTCATTCCAAATGAAATATATCACATTTACAATCCCATGTTACAATTCAGAAAATTATATGCGAAGATGTGTGGATTCACTTTTGGTGGGCGGCGAGGATGTCGAGATCCTCATTATTGACGATGGTTCTTCCGACCGGACAGGTGCGATCGCAGATGAATACGAAATGCTTTATCCAAACATTGTAAAAGCGGTGCATAAGCCAAACGGCGGTCATGGTTCCGGTGTGAACAAAGGGCTGGAGCTGGCGCATGGACTTTATTATAAAGTCGTGGATTCCGACGATTGGTTCGACCGTGATGCTTATCTGAAAATGTTAGATAAAATAAAAAGTTTTGAAGTCGCACAGTTCCCGGATCTGATCATCTGTAATTATGTGTACGATCATCTGGATGAGGGAATCCAGAAACCGATGAATTACAGAAATGTATTTCCAACTGAAAAAATGTGCAACTGGAACACAATCGGACATTTTCATCCATCGCAGTATTTGATTATGCATGCACTTATGTTTCAGACGAAAGTATTGAGACAGTCGGGGGTAAAACTGCCGGAGCACACGTTTTATGTGGATAACCTGTTTTCCTATCAGCCGCTTCCGTATGCGAAGAATCTCTACTACATGGATATTGACCTGTATCATTACTACCTTGGAAGGGAAGATCAGTCGGTCAACGAGAAAGTCCTGATGAAGCGTATCGACCAGCAGATCCGCGTGACAGAGCTTGTTGCAAAAAGTGTGGATTTAAGAGAAGTGAAAAAAATGTATCCAAAACTGGCCGTTTACATGATGCGCAATATTTCAATCATGTTGTCCATTTCTTCAATCCATCTTCTTCTGATCAAAACAGAGGAGGCGTTCCAGAAACGTAAAAGGATGTGGGAGCAGGTGAAGGATTATGACAGGATGCTTTATTACCGGTTAAGATGTTCTACCTTAAGCGGTCTTACTTATCTGCCGGGAAGATTAGGTGGAAAAATCACAGTCGGCGGCTACCGCATGGCAAGAAAAATTTATCAGTTCCAGTGATAAGAAAAAAGTACAGAGGAATAAAGATATGGCACAGATTTATATTGCATTTGTAGATACACCGGGATTTTTTGCCGGAATGATACGGCAGGTCATCAAACAGAAGTACATTCATGTGGTTCTTTCGATGGATGCGGAACTTGAGGAGGCATACAGTGTGGGACGCAGAAATCCTGCGGTTCCGCTGTTTGCCGGATTTGAAAAAGAGGATAAAAGAAAAATCTTAACGGTGTTTCCAACGGCTGATTATATGGTGTGTAGTATTGAGTGTTCGCTTGTACAAAAGGAGGCAATCCGTCAGGAACTGCATCTGGCTATGCAGGAAAGATTTCATTATCATTATGCAGTTGCAGGATTACTATTTATTTTGTGGAACATTCCATTTTACCAGGAAAACCATTACACCTGTTCTTCCTACGTGGCACGGGTATTAGAGAAGTACGGCGTCTGTCATTGGGAAAAACATTTTTCCCTTGTGACACCAAAGGATTTCATGGAAAAATTTGGACGGAAACGGATTTTTGAAGGAAGTTTGAGAGAATTAGTGGAAATGTCTGTGCAGGAAGAAACGGTTTGTGCTGTTGAAAAAATTGCGTAACAGTTCTGTCCAAAAAAGAGGAAAGGTGGCTACGTGGATATGAAAAAGAAAATCTTGCAGACAGTCTTGTTTCTTGGGATTATGTTTTTGACTTTTTATACGTTACTCCATGGACAGAATCTGTCAGAAATTTATCAGGCAGTAAAAAATATGTCAGTTCCGTACCTGATTGCAGCGGCAGGACTGGCGTTATTTTTTGTCTGCGCAGAGGGCAGCATGATCTGGTATCTGCTCACATCCATGCGAAAAAAAACAGACAGTCAGACAACCGTTCTCTGTGTTGTTGGAAAAGAAAAGGTATGTTCTCTGTGGCGTTGTATCCAATATTCGTTTATTGGATTTTTTTATTCGGGCATCACACCATCCGCAACAGGTGGGCAGCCGGTGCAGCTTTATTATATGAACAAAGATGGAAACAAAGGTTCTGACTGTACCATAGTGCTTATGACGGTGGCAGTAATTTATAAAATTGTGTTGGTAGTTTTAGGTGCCGGAATGTTACTTTTTTGCGGCGGCGCATTGAAAACAGAGCTGCAGTCCTTTTTTCCATTATATTTGCTGGGGCTTGCGCTGAACACGGTTGCCGTTGCAGTTGTACTTGCCGCAATGCTTTTTCCACAGTGGATGATTGTCGTTTGGGCGTGGGTGGAAAAGCAGTTTATCCGGCTCGACATCTGGAAAGCAAATCCACAGCGCATGGATAAGGTGCAGACATTTACGGGAAACTATAGAAATGCCGTGGATTGGCTGAAGCAGCATCCGGGAAAATTAATAGTGGTCATCGCCGTGACGTTTTTGCAGAGGTGTAGTGTATTTCTGCTTACTTATATGGTATATCTCGGACTTGGACAGGCGGGGACTTCCATACAGGAGGTAGTTCTATTACAGGCATCGGTCTACATTGCGGTGGATATGCTTCCGCTGCCGGGAGCGCAGGGAATCACCGAACTGATGTATCGGTCAGTCTTTGCACCGGTATTTTCTAAGGGCAGTCTGATCCCATCCATGCTGATCAGCAGGGGACTGAACTTCTATTTTCTTTTGTTGGCAGGAGCCGGGGTTACGGCTGCAAACCATTTTCTTGTAAAAAAGAAGATTTAAACTCTATTTGCAGGACACGGAGCAGCTCTTATGGCGGAAAAATAAAGATTTGGTAAAGAAAGTATAAAAGATTCGGGAATATATTTTTTTCAAAAAAAGAATGTGTTAAAATAGAAAGCAATTTATGGAAAATAATCTATGGAAAAGTTTTTTTGATCGAGAGGAAAAAGAGAAGTTATGAGCAATTTCAGGACAAAATATTTAAAAATTGCATGCAATCTGCTTTGGGCAGTGTTTTTATTGATTTTTGCGTTCACATTACTTCCAAAATTGCTGATCTATTTTATGCCGTTTGTGGTGGGAATGATTTTTGCGATGATCGCAAATCCGATGGTGAAGTTTCTGGAGAAACGGATCAAAATTAACCGGAAATATGGTTCGGTCATCATGATCGTGCTGGTCATCGGACTGGTAGTGCTGGCCTGCTATGGCGCAGGGGCAGTCCTTGCGAAAGGAATCGGAGCATTTATGGCGTATCTGCCAACGATGTCTGCCAATGCCGGAACCGAATTTTCCGAGGCAATCAATCAGCTGCAGCAGCTGCTGGAAAAACTGCCATTTACGCAGAATGTGGATTTAAGCGCCATAGGAACTGCGATTCAGGATTTTTTGACAAATTTTGTGTCCAGCTCAGATTCTGCAACGCTTGGGGCAATCGGAGAATTTGCCAAAAGCCTGCCGGATATGATTGTTGGCATAGTCGTAGGACTGCTTGCAGCATATTTTTTTATTGCAGATAAAGACAAACTGATCACCGGGGTGGAGAAACATTTATCTGCCGGATTCCTTGCAAAAACAGAACGCATCTATAAACAGCTTGTGCATGCGGTAGGAGGCTATTTTAAAGCACAGTTTAAGATCATGGGCGTTATTTATGTCATTCTTCTGATCGGTCTTTTGATCCTCCGGGTAGATTTTGCATGGCTGATCGCCTTTGGCATTGCGTTTCTGGATATGCTTCCGGTGTTTGGTACGGGAACAGTGCTCTGTCCGTGGGCGGTTATCAAACTTTTTACCGGAGATTACAAGATGGCGGTCGGTATGATCGTTTTATATGTGGTCTCTCTTGTCGTGCATCAAATCGTACAGCCGAAGCTGATCGGCGATTCCGTAGGACTTGATCCGTTTGCATCGCTATTATTCATGTTCATCGGTTACAGGGTGGGCAGTGTTGTGGGGATGATCCTTGCTATCCCGATCGGTATGATCCTGATCAATCTGTACGAGGCGGGCGCATTCGATACACTGGTCTGGTGCGTTCGGGAAGTCGTGAATGATTTCAATAACTTCCGCAAGGTTGGCGGAGAGAAGAAATAAGGGCAGTGCGATTGGATTTTTTCAATCGCACTGCTCCTATTTTCGATTGAGGTTAAATCTGAAGCCAATACATCCGGTAAAAGTCTCAAAAAGTTTAAAGAACTGTTCTCGGATAAAAGGATAGATTTATTGATACCAGAATTATATATGATACGGTAGAAATGGCACATAAGCACAAAAATTATGAACTTCTTTATATGCTTGATGGTTCCTTTAATTTATTTATGGAAGGTACACATTCCGGCAGTACTTGGAAATGATGTATTTGTACATTTTTCGTCCTTAAAAGTGCTACGTAAATACATATTTACGTCCTTAATAATGTTGACACCAGCAGGGTACAATTTTATAATGCAGATATATGGAAATAATTTAATGGATGCTTATAGAATATAGGAGTTGGAGGAAGGCTCATGGAACGATTTGCATTATCACGAATGAAAGAATGGAAAGAAAATGAAAATAGAAAACCATTGATTATCCGCGGGGCAAGACAGGTCGGAAAAACATGGATCATGAAGACATTTGGTCAACAGTATTTTGAGAAGACAGCCTATGTTAATTTTGATAATAACGCCCGTATGAAACAGGTATTCGAAGGAGATTTAGACATTGAAAGACTGGTTTTATCGATCAGTGCTGAGACAGGAGTTTCTATTGAGGCAGAGAATACGCTGATCATTTTCGACGAAGTTCAGGAAGTACCAAAAGCACTTACATCATTAAAGTATTTTTATGAAAATGCACCTCAGTATGCAATTGTTGCAGCAGGATCACTTCTTGGAGTTGCATTACACCAAGGTACGTCATTTCCAGTTGGGAAGGTAGATTTTCTTGATTTGTATCCGCTTAATTTCAGGGAATTTTTGTGCGCAATGGGAGAGAAACAATTTGTTTCCATGTTAGACAGTTGTGATACGCAGATGGTAACAGTGTTCAAAACAAAATATATAGAACGTTTAAGGGAATACTATTTTGTAGGTGGGATGCCAGAGGTGGTAAAAGATTTTTCGGAAAAAAAGGATTATAATCGTGTTCGTGCGATTCAGAAAAATCTTATTAACTATTATCAGCAGGATTTTTCAAAACATGCTGAAATAAAGCTTGTTCCAAGACTGAATCTTGTGTGGAATTCGATTCCGATGCAGCTTGCAAAAGAGAATAAAAAATATATTTATGGACAGGTACGCGAGGGGAGCAGGGCAAAGGATTTTGAGCTGGCTATTCAATGGTTATTGGATTGTGGATTGATTCATAAAGTACAGCGGATTCAAAAACCGGATCTTCCATTGAAAGCATATATTGATTTTGATGCTTTTAAGCTTTTTTTAGTGGATATTGGATTGCTCATAGCGATGACAGATCTGGATGCAAAAGTGATTATAGAAGGAAATAAGATTTTTACTGAATTTAAGGGAGCACTGACAGAGCAGTATATATTGCAGCAGTTAATATCAGATGTCGGAGTGATACCTTACTATTATTCAACGCAAAATTCCAAGGGAGAGATTGATTTTTTAGTTCAGGGAAAAACATCTGTTATTCCAATTGAAGTAAAGGCGGAAGAAAATCTGAAAGCAAAGAGTTTGAAAGCTTTTTGTGAAAAGTATCAACCATCTTATGCAGTCCGAACATCAATGTCGGATTATAGAGAGCAGGATTGGATGACGAATATTCCTCTTTATGCAGTAAAGTGGATTAAAAATTATGTCAACCAATAAAATAAAAAGAAGATAAAAACCAGGACACATACCAGATAATGCGTAATAGCATCAGAGGTATGTGTCCTTTTTTAGGTAAATATAGTTTTTACAGTAATTCCATATTAATGGATTTTTCCGTAAATCCGTAATTACAGTACATCTCGTAAGCGGCCTGATTTTTAGCATTTACTTGAAGTTCAATGCCATCCAGCCTTTTTTTTGCTTTTATCTCTTTTACTTTTTCAAAGAAAAGATGTCCGACACCCATGCCGCGGTAAGGTTCGTCAACCGCCATTGTGTCGATAAAAACAATGTCCCGTGTCACCTGTGCAGGAGATTCAATATGCCGGAAGATAAGTTCTAAAATTCCGATCACATTTCCTTCATTTTCTGCAATATAGAAAGTATCGCCTTTTACGATTTCCTCAAATACTGCCTTTGGCAGAAGCGCATCATTGGGTTTGTAAATATCGGGACGCCAGTTTATATGAAGCGCCTGCCCCTGATTTAAGATGCGCACGACGGAGTCATAGTCGCTCATTTGTGCATTTCTTATGATACAGTTCATTATTTTACGATTACTTTCACAAATTTCTTTTTACCACGTTTTACAACAAGTCCATCTGCTCCAAAGGAATCTGCATTGTAAGCTGTCTTGATATCGGTTACTTTCTCGTCTGCAACTGAGACACCGCCCTGTTCTACGGCACGTCTTGCGTCGGAACGGGATGGAGCGAGCTCTGTTTTTACGAGAAGAGACAGGATATCCATATCGCCGTCTGCAAAATCAGCAGAGGATAACTCTACCGTTGGCATATGTGCGGAATCTCCGCCACCGGCAAAAAGTGCGTGGGAAGCTTCTCTTGCTTTTGATGCTTCCTCTTCCCCGTGAACTAATTTGGTCAGCTCGAATGCAAGGATTTCTTTTGCCTGATTAAGCTGTGCACCTTCCCAGCTTTCCATTGCATCGATTTCCTCTAATGGAAGGAAAGTCAGCATACGGATACATTTTAATACGTCAGAGTCTGCCACGTTTCTCCAGTACTGGAAGAAGTCGAATGGAGAAGTTTTCTCAGGATCAAGCCATACAGCGCCGGACTGGGTTTTTCCCATCTTTTTTCCCTCAGAATTTAAAAGAAGGTTGATGGTCATAGCGTAAGCGTCTTTTCCGAGTTTACGGCGGATCAGCTCGGTACCACCTAACATGTTGCTCCACTGGTCATCGCCGCCGAACTCCATGTTGCAGCCGTATTTCTGGTATAAGGTGTAGAAATCGTAGCTCTGCATGATCATGTAGTTGAACTCCAGGAAACTTAAGCCTTTCTCCATACGCTGTTTGTAGCACTCAGCAGTGAGCATACGGTTTACAGAGAAATGAGCACCAACTTCACGGAGAACGTCGATGTAATTTAAGTCCATGAGCCAGTCAGCGTTATTTACCATTAATGCTTTTCCATCGGAGAAGTCGATGAAACGGCTCATCTGTTTCTTGAAGCAGTCACAGTTGTGCTGGATGGTTTCCGGTGTCATCATCTGACGCATGTCGGTACGTCCGGACGGATCACCGATCATTGCGGTACCGCCACCGATTAAAGCGATTGGTTTGTTTCCAGCCATCTGGAGACGTTTCATGAGGCAGAGTGCCATGAAATGTCCTACGTGAAGGCTGTCTGCTGTCGGATCAAATCCGATATAAAAAGTTGCTTTTCCGTTGTTGATCAAATCTTTGATCTCTTCTTCGTCTGTTACCTGCGCGATAAGACCGCGGGCAACTAATTCGTCGTATAATGTCATTTTACTGGGTTCCTTTCTTTTTTTGAGTGAACGATTAAAATCCGCAGTGCCCACTCGAGAGCGAAGCTCTCTCGTTCGCGGGCTTCGCCCTATCGTCTAAGAAAATCACAAAATGCATTGTGCAAGCACAGCATTTTGTTCTTTCCTCAGACGGCACTGCTCATTTAATACGCGCAAAAACCCCCGTCCTAATAAAAGGACGAGGGTTAAACTCGTGTTACCACCTTAATTCATAAGCAGTTCACACTGCTTACCTTCGTGAGTGTCCGACAACACTCCGGCGCGGTTAACGTGCGCCACTACGTCACAGCCTACTATTGCAAGATATCGAATGATCAAAAACAAATTCGGTGTGAAGCTCGGGGATGTATTCGAATTAAGATTCCGATGCGCCTCTCATCAGCCGGCAGCTTTCTGTATCTTCCGCTTAACTGTACTTCTTCCCGTCAAAGCCTGTGTTCTGCTTCAATTAACGCTATTATAAGCATGAAAAAAATGATTTGTCAAGGAAAAAGAAAATTTATTGACCTAATAATAAAACAACACAGTCGCAGCTTCCCAATAAAAGCGTAGCACTTTCTCCGTTTTTGTTTAAAATTTCATCCGCAGCTTTTCCATTGGTGAGAAGTACACGGTCAGCCTGTTTTTCAAGCGGCAGTGTCACGGTATCTGTGCCGAAATTTCCGGCAACCAGAATGCGTTGTCCGGTTTCTTCGTTGGTGCGGTAGTATGCAAACATATGGTCCACATCTTCATAAGCAGCGGCAAACGTTCCGTAAGTGAAGGTTTCCACGTATTCCGGTGCTTTGCGGAGTGCGATCAGTTCTTTGTAAAAAGAGAGAACGGAATCTGACCGGTTCAGCTGGTCTGTTACATTGATCTTTGTATAGTTTGGATTCTCCGCAAGCCAGGGGGTTCCGGTGGTGAAACCGCCGTGCAGGGAATTGTCCCACTGCATAGGGGTTCTTGCATTGTCACGGCTGTTTTCATAGCAGGCGTGAAGTGCTGCCTCTTTCGAACATCCGGCATTTAAAGCAGCCTGATACTGATCTTTGGTGCTGATGTCATCGTATTCGGAAATATCGTTTCGGACACAGTTTGTCATGCCGATTTCCTGTCCCTGATAGATAAAAGGAATTCCGCGCAGTAAAAAGTAAGTAGCTGCAAGCATTTTCACACCAGCTTCATTTCTGGCGTGTGCAGGCAGATAATGTGTAGCACCTCGTGGCGCATCATGGTTTTCGATAATATTTGCCTCAAAGCCAACGGTAAGGTCAGCTTTCTGGGTGTCAAAAAGCGCAGTGCGCCACCGGTTGAAATCAAGGGCAGGAGCATCATACCAGCCGTGTTCCCCATAGGAGAGCACATGGGCGGAAAAGTCAAATTTTGTGGAAAAATGACCGTCCTCACCGATAAATTCACACAGTTCATCCTCTTTTAAATGAAATACTTCGCCGACCGTAAAAGCGTCGTATTTGTCAAATGTTTCATGTTTCATTTCCTCTAAAAATGTGCCGATCCCATGCGCGGAAGCTAACATTTTATCGCAGGAGACAAGTCCGTCATCGCCGTCCGCCGGGAAGGATGGAAAATCAAGATTTTTCTTGATATTGATGATGGCATCGATACGGAAACCGGAAATGCCTTTTTCAAACCACCAGTTGATCATCTCATAGATTTTTTTGCGGACGACCGGGTTCTCCCAGTTTAAATCGGGCTGTTCCTTAGCGAAGGTGTGGAGATAATATTTATTTGTGCCGGGAACTTTTGTCCATGCAGATCCACCAAAATAGGAGCGGTAATTGCTTGGTGCCTTGCCGTCTTTTCCTTCGCGGAAATAGAAGTAGCCGGCGTAAGGACCGTCCGGGTCAGCGAGTGCTTTCTGAAACCATTCGTGTTTGTCGGAACAGTGGTTGACGACAAGATCCATGATCAGATGCATGTCGCGTTTTTTCATTTCTGCAACAAGGGTGTCAAAATCGTCCATTGTACCAAACTGTTCTGCAATTTTATAGTAATCGGAAATGTCATATCCCTGATCGACAAAAGGGGATTCGTAAACCGGGGAGAGCCAGACGATGTCGATTCCGAGTTCTTTCAAATAGTCCAGCTTTGAGATAATTCCCTTTAAGTCGCCAATTCCATCTCCGTTTGTATCCAAAAAACTTTTTGGGTAAATCTGATAAGCTACTTTATCGTGCCACCATTTTCTTTTCATAAATGCTCCTTTTCTTTCATTCGATTCTGGGGTGATTGCGAAACTCATCTCAAGCTGCTTAAAATTGTTCAAAATTAACAAAATTTTCGAAAACACGCTTTCGCTACGTGTCGCTGGTAACGGTACTAAGAAGCCAGTCACGACTAATGTCGTGCCTACCTTCTAAGTGCCAATCGAACTTGTTCGATTTCTGCTCCCCAGTGTTTTCTCAAGCTTTTGTTAATTTTTCACAATTAAATTTACATTTCTTTGAGTTTCGCAATCTCTGCACTTGATTGTATGATACTGTTATAATAGAATATAGAAAAGAAAAAATCTTGCATAAATATAAGGAATTATTGCACAAAACTGCTATGCAAATGTGGATTAAGACAGCCTGGAAGGCGTTTTGCAACCTGTTTCAATGATGTTAAAGAGGAATCAATACAATGAAAGAAAAAATAACTTTATCCTTAGACCAGCATGAGAACGCCAGACACGGCGAAGAAATTTTTCCGCTGCAAAAATATGTGACGCCGTTATGGAAAGAGTATCCTTATGTCACGGCGCACTGGCATGAGGAGGCAGAATTTACACGGATTGGGAAGGGAAGCTGCACATATCAGATCCATCTTGAAACTTATGATGTGGAAGAGGGAGATCTGATTTTTATTCCGCCTGCGGTGCTGCATGCGATTTCCAATGAAAAAGAGGAGCGCATGCAGTCGGAAACGTATGTGTTTCATATGGATTTTCTTGGTGCAAAGGCTGCGGATATCTGTGCCATCCGGTATTTGAATCCACTGATGAACCAGAAATTGATCCCGCCGTTTGTAATCAAAAAAGGACATCCGCTTTACGAAAAGGCAGCAGATCTGTTTGAGGATATAAACACGGAGTATGACAAAAAAACACCCGGATACGAGATTGCTATCAAGTCATATCTGTTGCAGCTTGTGGCGGCTTTGATTCCATATTGTACCCGGAATACAGAGGCAGATGCGATTTTGACAGAACATGCGAAAAAGTTAAAAGAAGTTTTAAGTTATATCGATGCACACTATATGGAGGAACTGACGATTTCAGGACTTGCCGGAATCTGTTTTTTCAGTGAGTATTATTTTATGCGTTTTTTCAAAAAATACATGGGAATGTCATGCGTGCAGTACATCAAAAATGTGCGTCTGGAGCGCGCGGCAGACCAGTTTGAAAATGGGGAGACAAATACGCTCGAGGTGGCGCTCGCCTGTGGATTTTCGAATTTGTCTTATTTCCATCGGGAATTTAAAAAGAAATATGGAATGACGCCCAAAAGATTTATCAGTCTGTCTGCCCGGGCAGCAGATTTTCACGAAGGAGTGAATAATTACCATTTTTATGACTCATAATATCATCGTGAAAAAAATGTGCGGGTTTTAAAATCCGTCGGAAAGAGGTAGAAAGATGATATTGAGCGAAAAAGAGACAACCGTGATCAAAGACTTGCAGACACAGGAGCAGTGCTGCGTGGAAAAATACGAGAGATACAGTAAACTTGCCAAAGATCAGGTGCTTATTGACCTGTTCACAGATCTGCATGGAAAAGAGCAGAAGCATTTAGAATCCCTGACACAGGTGCTGTCTGGAAAAGTTCCTTCCTGCGACTGCAACGACAGTGATGGAAAAGATTATAACCCGGCTGCTACCTACAGCATGGCACCTTCCGAAGATAAGAAAACGGACTGTTTCCTTGCAACAGACTGTATCGGAACAGAAAAACTTGTTTCTTCCACTTACAATACGGAAGTGTTTGCATTCGGTGATCCGGGTGTCAGAAAACTTTTGGCAGACATTCAGATCGAAGAACAGAACCATGCGGAGATGCTTTATAAATATAAAACAGTCAATAGCATGGCGTAGCCCGGAGTTTAGGTTATGAGCCTGCCGTCAATCCATGTTACGAGCGGCAGAACCCAAAGGTTAAACTGTGGGATGGATGACTAAAAGATTATGAAGCAGTATAGGTTTTATTATAATACGGCATGAATTTGATATTTAGTGCAAGAATTTGATTTTTACCTTCCTTTTCATTTGTTAGGATAAATACACAAAATGAAAAGGGAGGTTTTTTATGTTGGATAAAAAAATGAGGGAAAAGTGGAAAAGAGCAGTGCTGCTATTGGGCTGCATGGTGCTTGTCTTTTCGGGTTGCGGAAAAACAGGTGATGTGAAAGAGTCGGGAGCAGTGGAGTCACAGACTGCTGCAGAACAGGCAGAAGAAGTGACAGAAACGACAGAGGTATCGGAAACCATATTTCAGATACCAGAAAATTATTCAGTTGTTATCACAGTGAAAATCAATCCGGAGTTACGTATTTATCTGGATGAAAATGCGAATGTTTTAGCAGTGGAACCTGTAAATGAGGATGCGCAGAAACTAATTGCTGCGATGCAGTTGGAAGGCATGACATTTGAGACATGCATGGAAAAAATGATCGCGCATGCGCATGAAATGGGATATCTGAAAGAAGATGGAACGATTCAGGTTACGGCAGAAGGAGATGAGGAAGAATTTTGCAGCAAGATATTAGAAAAGGCAAAGATATCGATTAGCAGTGTGATAGAAAAAGAAAATATCAAAGTTTCTTTGAAAATTGGAAATGATAATGAAATTGTCACTGCTGGAAAATATGAGAAGTCCGCAAAAGACACATCGAAAAAGCCGGCTGCTGATAAGCGAAAAAAGTCGCAGCCAGCAGAGCAGGAAAAAGATAAAACGATAGTGGCAGAGATTGCAGAAGCAAAACAGCAGCCAGAAGAAAAAATAACACAGAAGCCAGTGCAGAATAACAATCAGAAGGCGCAGAACAACAATCAGCCGACTGCTCAGCAGCCGGAACAAAAGCCAGAACAAAAGCCGGACCAGCAGCCGGAACAAAAGCCGGAGCAGCCAGCAGTAAAAGATCCTGCAAAAGATTCAGCATATCATCTTGTATGGCAGGACGAGTTTGAGGGAACTGCGTTAGACAGATCAGACTGGAATGTTGAACTTCACGATCCGGGCTGGGTAAACAGCGAACTTCAGGCTTATGTGGATACGGAGAAAAACATTTATGTAAAAGACGGAAAGCTGATCATTCAGCCGGAGAAAACCGAGCAGGATGGAAAAGTATCCTATACATCCGGAAGGGTAAATACACAGGGAAAGAAAGATTTTAAATATGGATATTTTGAATGCAGGGCAAAAGTTCCGCAGGGAACCGGATATCTTCCTGCATTTTGGATGATGCCTACAAATGAAAATTTATATGGACAGTGGCCAAAATGTGGTGAGATCGACATCATGGAAGTTATGGGACAACAGACCAATAAGCTTTATGGAACCATCCATTATGGAGAGCCACATGCGGAAAGCCAGGGTACAAAGATTTTAGCAGCAGGCGATTTTGCAGATGAATATCATACCTTTGCCTGTGAATGGGAGCCGGGAGCAATCAGATGGTATGTCGATGGGATTTTATACCATGAGGAAAATGACTGGTATTCCACAACGAAAAACGTGGGAACGGTTGCATATCCGGCACCGTTTGACCAGCCATTTTACATGATCTTAAACGTGGCTGTCGGGGGTTCCTGGGTCGGCAATATTGATGACACGACACCTTTTGATGAGAAAGCGCAGCTTGCAGTGGACTATGTCAGGGTATATCAGAAGGACAGCTATGATGAGAATGTAAAGAGACCGGAGAAAAATGTGGTGCTCCGTGATCCGGATGCAAATGGAAATTATGTGAACAATGGAAATTTTGCTGAAAAAGAAAGTCTTACAGATGAGGCAGACTGGAAGTTTATGACAGCAAATGGCGGAGCAGCAGAAGCGGTAATTGAAAATAACTCCATAAAGATCACGACGGAAAAGGAAGGAACCGTTGATTACAGTGTACAACTGGTACAGGAAGGTATTCCGTTTAAGAAAGGTGCCACATATGAGGTTTCCTATGAGGCAAAGAGTTCTGAAAACAGAACCATGAATACCGCGGTGAAAGCACCGGATCGTTCTTACATGGCATATCTGAGTGAGAACACCAGTCTTACAACAGACTGGAAGACATACAGTTATTCTTTTAAAATGACAGAGGACAACGATGCAAACGGCAGACTTGAATACAATATGGGAGCAGCAGGCTCTGCGGCAGACATTGAGATCCGTAATGTTGCAGTCAAAATGACAAAGGATGCAGATCCAAATGAAGTGGAAGCGAAAACCATTCTTGCAAATGGAAGTCTTGTATACAATGGAGATTTCCAGGAGGGAGAGGGAAGACTCGCCTATTGGGAAATATCAGATGCTAGCGCAGCAAGCGTCACAAATGTAAATAATGAAAGAGAGCTTCATGCACAGATCAATCACACAGAAGAATCATCGCTTACAGTTTCGCAGAGAGGTCTAGCGTTTACGGATGGTATCAATTATGAACTTTCTTTTGTGGCAAGAGGAGATGCAGATCTGAAAGTGAGTGCCGCAGGAGCAGAACAAAGTTATGCACTTACGGATGCAAACCAGACATATACTTTAAAAATCAGTGCGGCCACATATAGCAATAAAGATCTTGTATTTACAATGTCAGGACAGGGAGAGATTTATCTCGATCAGGTTAAAATCGTGGAAGATTCCCTGATTAAAAACGGTTCCTTCAATGCAGGATTATCCGGTTATGAATTTTATAAATATTCTGATGGACTTGCATCCATTGTAGTGGACAGTCTCACAGAGAATAATGCGGCAGATATTACCATTAACAGCACCGGAGATGCGGACTGGTATATTCAGTTGAAACAGAACAATGTCGCACTGGAAAAAGATCAGTGGTACCACCTGAAATTTGACGTAAAATCGAATCTGGCACGTAAAATTATGTATGCGATTCAGAGAGATGGTTCGTCAGATAATGACTGGACACCTTACACCGGAAGCAGAATCATTGATCTTGCAGGTGACGGTCAGTATCAGAATATTTCGTATGATTTTAAAATGTCATGCGATACAGACATGAAAGCAATCCTTTCATTTACGCTTGGTGCAGTCGATGGACAGGCAATTGATCAGAAGCACAGAATCTGCTTTGACAATATTTCGCTGGAGAAGATTGATGCGCCGGAGATTGATGAACCGGTGATCAAACCGGTTGTTCCGGTGGGAGAAAATATGCTGACAGGACTTTGGAGCAGCATTGCTGATGAATGCAATGGAACACAGAAGGAAACAGATGGAACATTCTTGTTTACACTGGAAAATTCCGGAACCAATAACTGGGATGTTCAGGCTGCCCAGCAGAATCTCACATTGATCCAGGGAAATAAATATGAGATTAAATTTAATATTACATCCAGCATTGACCGTGTCGTAAAACTTGGATTCAGAGACCCGGAGAATGGATATAAAGGATTTTATGATGATATTACATTGAAGGCAGGAGAAACAAAAGAATATACAGTGGATCCAACGTGGAGTGAGCAGTCAACCGAAACAGGTGAGTTCGTGCTGCTCTTAGGAACACCGGAAGGTGGACAAAAGTTAGGAGCGCATACTATCACCGTTGAAAATATTTCAGCAGTGATGCTGGCAGAATAAGCGGGGCATTTTTTGCTGATATGTTCCGCTATGATAAGAACAGTTAAAAATATCAATGAACAGAACAAGGAGGAACTATGGCAGCAGTACGTTTTTTGGATAAAGATGGAACATTTACTTTAGATAAGGCAGAAAATTACAGTTATCTGTATCTGCCGGTGGCGAATGAAAAAGGATTAAAAGCAGCAGTGACACCGGATTTTGGCGGAGATTCAAAAGTGGATCAGAACACATTCCTGATGGAGCCGGTAAGTGCAGAAAATTTACATAATAACCGTTCTACCAGAAATTTCTGGTGCCAGATAAAAGGGATCGGAAGCTGGTCTGTAACAGGTGCGTCCGCAGAAGCAGAACTGAACCGGTTTACAGAGGAGCAGGAAGAAAGTACCCTGACAGCAGGATTTATGTGGCAGACAGTCATACGCTCTTCTGAAAAATATGGATTGTCTGCAAAAGTAACTTCTTTTGCGCCACTTGCACATGCAGCAGAGATCATGCAGGTGGAGATCTGTAATGAGAGCAAAGCTGCACGGACGATCACACCAGTTGCAGCAGTTCCGATTTATGGAAGAAGTGCAGATAATATCCGGGATCACAGACATGTAACTTCTCTGTTGCACCGCATTACGGTTACAACAAACGGGGTATGTGTCAGACCGACGATGTCCTTTGATGAACGTGGACATAAGAAAAATGAGATGGTTTATTATGTCTGCGGTATGGATGGAGAGGGAAACAGTCCAAGAGATTTTTATCCGACTGTCGATCTGTTCATCGGGGAAAGGGGAAGTTTTACACATCCAAGAGCGGTATTGGAAAACAGGGACGGCGTGAAAGCCGGATACCATACAGAAGGAAAAGAAGCAGTGGGCGGCATCCGGTTTGAGGAGATCACATTGCAGCCTGGAGAAGCAAAAACTTATACGGTCATCATCGGGGTGACAGAAGATGCGGATGAGATCCGGAAAGTGGCAGCCGATTATGCAACCAGTGCACAGGTAAATAAAGAACTTCAGAAAACACAAAATTACTGGCAGAAAAAAGTAAATGTAAAATATTATACGGGCAATGAGGATTTTGATAATTATATGCGCTGGGTAAGTTTTCAGCCAATCTTAAGAAGAATCTATGGATGTTCATTTCTGCCACACCATGATTATGGAAAAGGCGGCAGAGGCTGGCGCGATCTCTGGCAGGATTGCCTGGCTCTCTTATTGATGAATCCGTCAGGAGTCAGACAGATGATCTTAGACAATTACGGTGGTGTGCGGATGGACGGAAGCAATGCGACCATCATCGGGGAGAAACAGGGAGTATTTATTGCTGACCGCAATCATATCACGCGTGTCTGGATGGATCACGGATTCTGGCCGTTTTTGACAACAAAGCTTTACATTGACCAGACAGGGGATATTGAGATCCTTCTGAAAAAAGTTTCATATTTTAAAGACCGCCAGGTGGAAAGAGGCACAGCCATTGATGAGGAGTGGGACAGTGCATATGGAGAGATCCAGAAAACGGAGGACAATGCTGTTTATTACGGAAGTGTGTTGGAACACCTTTTACTGCAGAATCTCTGTGCATTTTATGAAGTCGGAGATCATAACATCATCAGACTTCGTGGTGCAGACTGGAACGATGCACTTGATATGGCAGAGGAGAAAGGCGAAAGTGTGGCCTTCACCTGTGCATATGCCGGAAATCTGCGGCAGCTTGCAGATTACCTGAAAGCATTGGAAAAACAGTGTGGCTGCACAGAAATTGAAATTTTAGAAGAAATGCAGATGCTGCTTTCAGATGAAGATACTTTGTATACAGATATTCGGGCAAAGCAGGAGTTATTAAAGACTTATACAAAAAAATGCCGTCATAACGTCAGTGGAAGAACAGTGGCAGTTGCGATAGATGAACTTACAGAGAGTCTTTACAGCAAGGCAGACTGGATGATGGAGTATATCCGTCAGAAGGAATGGGTCAATGATGGGGCAGACCATGCGTGGTTTAACAGCTATTATGATAATCATGGCAATAGGGTGGAAGGTAAATATGATAACAATGTACGCATGATGCTCACCGGTCAGGTCTTTGCCATTATGAGTGGAACAGCCGATGAAAAACAGGTACAGGCAGTCTGCGAGAGCGCAGACACCTATCTGTATGACAAGGATGCGGGAGGCTATCGCCTGAATACCAATTTCCATGAAAATAAATTTGATCTTGGCAGAATGTTTGGATTTGCTTATGGGGAAAAAGAAAACGGAGCTGTGTTCTCGCATATGACGGTCATGTATGCAAATGCTCTTTATCAGAGAGGATTTATCCGGGAAGGATACAAGGCATTGCAGACACTGGCAGATACAGCACTGGATTTTGACACAAGCAGAATTTATCCCGGAATCCCGGAATATTTTAACGCAGAAGGCAGAGGCATGTATGCTTATCTGACCGGTGCGGCGAGCTGGTATATGCTTACGCTCATCACAGAGGTTTTTGGTGTGAAGGGAAGTTTTGGTGATCTTGTAATAGAACCGAAACTGGTGAAGGAGCAGTTTGATGATAATGGAAATGCAGGTATGCATCTGGAGTTTGCAGGCAATACCTTTGTGATCCGCTATCACAATGCGGAGAAGAAAGATTATGGGGCTTATCAGATCAGTGAGGTTGCTGCCATGCCGGAATTAGACATCCGGATGGAAGGGAAGAAAGCAGTGATAAGCAAAACATCCATTGAAAAATCAAATGGTGGATGCTATACGGTAAACGTGATTTTAAAATAATAAAAAAACGAGGAGACAGAACATGCAATACGGATATTTTGATGATGAAAAGAGAGAATATGTGATTACAAGACCGGACACTCCGGCACCGTGGGCCAATTATCTTGGTTCCCCGGAATATGGTGCGATCATTTCAAACAACGCAGGCGGATACAGCTTTGCAAAATCAGGTGCAAACGGAAGAATTCTTCGTTACATTTTTAACGATTTTGATCAGCCGGGAAGATACATTTACATCAGAGATGAGGATGAAAATGATTTCTGGTCTGCATCCTGGCAGCCGGTCGGAAAAGATTTAAAAACTTATAAGAGTGAGTGTCATCATGGAACTGCATATACAAAAATCAATGCAGAATATAAAGATATCAGAACAGAAGCACTTTATTATGTGCCACTCAATGCATCTTATGAAGTGTGGGATTTAAATGTCACCAATACTTCTGATAAAGTAAGAAAACTGACGATCACGGGTTATGCGGAATTTACCAATAACAGCAATTACGAACAGGATCAGGTGAATCTCCAGTATTCCCAGTTCATCACAAGAACACAGTTCGAAAAAAACAGAATCCGTCAGCTCATCCATGGTAATTTAGATGGACAGGAGGAAGGCGTTGAGGTCGATCACAAAGTTGTGATAGAACGGTTCTTCGGGGCAGCAGGAGCGGAAGTGACATCTTACTGTGGTTCAAAAGAGAACTTTATCGGACATTATCACAATTATTCCAATCCGGCAGGTGTGGTAAACGGAAAACTGGATAATACTTTAAATTATAATGAGAACAGTTGTGGAGCGCTTGCTTTGAACCTTATATTACAGCCGGGAGAAAGCAAAAATATCGCATTCCTTCTTGGAATGAAATATGATGAGGAAGCAGCAGAAATCTGTGCACATTACAGTAATCCAAAAGAGATTTGTGAGAAAGAAGTAAAAGAACTGATCGGTTACTGGCATGAGAAATTAGAGCATTTTCAGGTGAAAACTCCAAGTCCTGAATTTGATACTATGATCAATACATGGAATGCCTATAACTGCTTTATGACATTTATCTGGTCAAGAGCAGCGTCTTTCATTTACTGTGGTTTAAGAAATGGTTACGGATATCGTGATACCGTGCAGGATATCCAGGGTGTGATCCACCTTGCACCTGAGATGGCAAAAGATAAGATACGTTTCATGCTTTCTGCACAGGTGCATCACGGAGCAGGACTTCCGCTTGTAAAATTTACACACAATCCGGGGCATGAGGATACACCGGAAGATGCATCTTATGTAAACGAGACAGGACATCCGGAGTATCGCGCAGATGATGCACTCTGGCTGTTCCCAACCGTTTATAAGTACATTTCCGAAACCGGTGACATGGCATTTTTAGATGAGGTGATCCCTTTTGCAGACAAAGAGGAAGGAACTGTGTATGAGCATTTGAAACGTGCAGTTGATTTCTCCATGAATCATCTTGGTGTACACGGAATGCCGGCAGGACTTTATGCCGACTGGAATGATTGTTTAAGACTTGGAAAAGCAGGAGAGTCTTCATTTGTTGCGATGCAGTTTTATTATGCAATGACAATTCTGAAGAAATTTGCGGAGTATAAAGGCGATACAGATTATATTGCATATCTGGAAGAAAAACAGAAACAGCAGGGGGATGTGATCAATGAGTTCTGCTGGAATGAAGACCGTTTCATCCGCGGATTTACAGAGGCAGGAGAGACAATCGGAAAGAGAACGGACAACGAGGCAAATATGTGGCTGAATCCGCAGAGCTGGAGCGTGATCAGTGGGCTTGCGACAGAAGAGCAGACAGAAAAAGCAATGGAAAATGTTTATGAGAAGCTGAACACAAAGTTTGGTGCGATCCTTATGGATCCGCCATATCATAAAGAAGCATTTGAGGGAGCACTGGCAGTGATCTACAATGCAGGAACAAAGGAAAATGCAGGTATTTTCTCCCAGTCACAGGGCTGGCTGATTCTGGCAGAGGCACTGCTTGGACACGGAGACCGGGCATTCACTTACTTTATGGAGAATTCACCGGCAGCACAGAATGCGGACGCAGAGATCCGGGTGTTAGAGCCATACTGCTATGGACAGTTTACAGAGGGAAAGGCAAGCCCGCAGTTCGGGCGTTCCCATGTACACTGGCTGACAGGAACGGCATCTACCGTGATGGTGGGCTGTGTAGAGGGAATTCTTGGAATGCGGCCTGATTTTGAAGGACTGCGCATAGCACCTTCTATTCCAAAAGAGTGGGAACAGTTTGAAATCGAAAAAGATTTCCGTGGAAAACACTTACATATTGTTGTGAAGAACCGTAACCATGCACAGTGTGGATGCATAAAAATGATCGTAAACGGTGTGGAAACAGATGGCAGCTATGTTACAGAATCGATGTTGACAGACCACACAGAGATTGAATACATTATGTCATAGAGTTACGAAAAAAAGTTTTTAAGATTTCTTTGGCGCTTCCCAGTTTGTCCGGAAGTACATTATTCTGTACTTATAAGGTGTAATGCCAGTTTTTTTCTGGAAAACCTGAATAAAATGGCTCTGGGAAGCAAAAGAGAAATAATTGGCGATTTCGACAATGCTGTAATCTGAATATTGCAGCAGATTTTTTGCTTTTTCGATTTTTAAATCGGTGATATAGTGGCTGAGCGGAATTCCCATTTCTTTTAAAAATAATTTGGACAGGTAACTTTCCGACAGACTCAGGTATTCGGCCAATTCTTTGATGGTAATACGGTAGTGAATATGACTATAAATATAGTTTAGACAGAGTACAATCGGTTTGGAGAGAATCTGCCGGCGTTTCAATTCATTCATGCGGCTGCAAAAATCAAGACACATCGTATCGTGCAGCCTGCTGATCTGGTCGATCGTCCTGCATTTATCCATTTTTAAAATATAAAAGTCACTGAGACTGTATGCCTGTTCCTGTTCCATTCCGGCATGCACACAGTATCTTGTGATCATGGCGGTCGTGACAACAAAGTGATAGCGGATATTCTGAAGTTTGTCGTCGGACAGTTTTCCCATTCCATCCGGGTTTGTGAAGGTCTGATTTATACAGTTATCCTGCACATATTCGATATTTCCATTTGCAATCGCGTCATAGAACGTATATTCAGTTTCAATGACACGGTGCTGTTCTAACATTTCCTGATTTACAAATTCACTCCGGTACCATTCTTTAGAAAGATCCATAGGTAACCCCCTGATTTTACCCTGCTTTTTCACTTCGTAAAATTCACAGTCTAATGTAATACTATATTGATGCAAAAGATAGCATGAAAATGATATTTTGTCAATGAATTTTATATATTATAAGTGGGAAAAAACATACAATAAACTTACAAAAACGAACCAGACATATTTAGGGAGGAAGAAAACATGAAGAAAAAATTGTTATCAGCATTACTTGCTACAGCAATGACAGCATCCATGCTTGCTGGATGCGGAAGCGACGCAGCTTCAGGGGATGCAGGACAGAAACAGGATGCAGCAGACAACGCAGCAGCATCTACAGAGGCAGCGGACGGAGAGACTGTTGCAGCAGATGAAGGAAAAGTTTTGAACATCTATTGTTGGAATGATGAGTTCCAGAGACGTCTGAAAGCACACTATGATAAATATGAAGAAGTGGATGCTACAACAGGTAAGATTGGGGACATCACAGTAAAATGGAATATCACACCAAGTGATGACAATGCATACCAGAACAACCTTGATGCAAATCTTTTAGCTCAGGATTCTGCTGCAGCAGATGATAAGATTGACTTATTCTTATTAGAAGCAGATTATGCATTGAAATATGTTGATACAGATTACACAATGCCGGTCGCAGATCTCGGAATCACAGACGAAGATCTGAAAGATCAGTACCAGTATACAAAAGATATTGTAACAGATTCGAACGGTGTATTAAAAGGCGTTTCATGGCAGGGATGCCCGGGTGTATTATTCTACAACCGTGAAGCTGCAAAAGAAGTATTAGGATCCGATGATCCGGCAGAAGTCCAGAAATATGTTTCTGACTGGGATACCTTCAACGCTACAGCAGAAAAGATGAAAGCTGCCGGATATCAGATGACATCTTCTGTAAATGATACATACCGTGTATATTCGAACAATGTTACTTCCAAATGGGTAGAAGACGGAAAAGTAAACATTGATGATAATATTATGAAATGGGTGGAAGACTCCAAGAAAATGGTAGATGCCGGTGAGACTGGTGTTCACGATATGTGGAGCGATGACTGGAGAAAAGGTTTCTTCCCGGACGGAAAAGTATTCTGCTACTTTGGACCAGCATGGTTAGTAAACTTCTCTATGGCTGCTGATACAGAAGGTTCTATCGGATACGAAGGAGGCTGGGGTGCTGCTGAAGGACCACAGGGCTTCTTCTGGGGTGGTACATGGATCGCTGCTGCAGCAGGTACTGATAACGCAGCAACCATCAAAGATATTATGCTTACGATGACAACCGATGCAGATGTCATGAAAGAGATCGTTGTAGATGATGATGATTTTGTAAATAACCAGATTGTAATGGAAGAGATGGCAGAGGATACAAGCTACTCCAGCAAAATTTTAGGTGGACAGAATCCACTTGAGATGTACTGTGCAGGTGTATACAGCCTCGACTTAAGCAACCTTTCTCCATATGATCAGGGATGCAATGAAGGGTTCCAGAAAGCAATGAAAAACTACTTTGAAGGTAATGCAACCTTAGAGGAAGCGCTTGATTTATTCTACAAAGGTATTACAGAGAAATATCCGGAACTTACATATTAAGGAAACATTATGTGATTGCCCGAGTGGCAATTAAGAAGATAGGATTGCGAAAAATGAACAACCATAGAGGATGTTGATTTTCCGCAATCCTGATATTTGAAATTGATGCTTCACGATTTGTGAATATACCGGGATAAAGGAGGCACAGGCGTTATGAAGAAAAGTGGAGGAAAAGCGGTCAGATATAACAAATGGGGATACATTTTTTTGGTTCCGTTTATCGTGGTATACGTCATATTCCAGCTGATTCCGCTGTTTAGTACCATTTATAACAGCTTTTTTGAGAATTATATGTCAGGACTGACACAGGTTGGTCCAAATTTTGTAGGATTACAGAACTATATCAAACTTTTTGAGGGTGGCGATATCTGGATCTATGCGAAAAACACGATGATTTTATGGATTATGTGTTTTGTTCCGCAAATTTTTTTGTCTTTATTATTGGGAGCATGGTTTTCGGATGTGCGCCTGAAACTAAAAGGTTCCAGATTTTTCAAGACCGTGATCTATCTGCCAAACCTGATCATGGCATCTGCATTTTCAATGTTATTTTTCACTTTGTTTGCAGAGAGCGGACCAATCAATTCTTTGTTGATTCAAATGGGATTCATCACAGAACCATATAAGTTCCTCTCCAATGTGGGAAGTACCAGAGGGCTGATCGCCTTTATGAACTGTCTGATGTGGTTTGGTAATACTACGATTCTTCTGATGGCAGGAATGATGGGAATTGACACTTCATTATTTGAAGCGGCTGAAGTAGACGGTGCAACATCCACACAGGTTTTCTTCCGCATTACATTGCCGCTGTTGCGTCCAATTCTGGTATATGTACTGATCACTTCACTGATCGGTGGACTTCAGTTATTTGATGTGCCACAGATTTTAACAAATGGTACGGGTAATCCGGTGCGTTCTACGATGACACTGATTATGTTCCTGAACAATCATTTGTACAGTAAGAACTATGGTATGGCGGGTGCAGTTTCTGTTGTACTGTTTATCATCACAGGTATTTTAAGTATTGTTGTATTTAAACTGACCGGAAACGATAAGAGAAAGGGGTGATTTGGCATGAGAAAACAGGAAGTTAAGAAAGGTCTGGGATTGCATGCAAGAAGAGTGATTGCATACACAGTCCTTATCATAATATCTTTTTTCTGTCTGTTCTGGTTTTATGTATTGTTTATTAATGCAACCAGATCAAACGGAGAACTTCAGGCAGGATTTACCGCGGTTCCGAGCACACATTTATTCGATAACTGGAACAATCTGCTGCATGGAACACTTCCGGTCATCAAAGGCCTTGTGAACAGTCTGATCATTTCATCCTTAAGTGCAGTATTGACGGTTTATTTTTCCACCATGACAGCTTATGCGATCCACGCCTATGATTTCAGGCTGAAAAAATATATTTATACATTTATTCTTGCAGTTATGATGATTCCTACACAGGTGACAGCACTTGGATTTATCAGATTAATGCGCAGTATGAATTTGATGGATTCATTTATTCCATTGATCGTTCCGGCGGTTGCAGCACCGGTTACATTTTTCTACATGAAACAGTATATGGAAAGCACTCTGCCTTTATCACTGATCGAGGCAGCGCGGATTGATGGCTCCGGGGAGTTCCGCACATTCAATTCCATTGTACTTCCGTTAATGAAACCGGCAATTGCTGTCCAGGCAATTTTTGGATTTGTGAGCAGCTGGAACAATTACTTTACTCCGGCATTGATTTTACAGAGTGATAACAAAAAGACACTGCCGATTTTGATTGCACAGCTTCGTGCAGCAGACTGGCTGAAGTTTGATATGGGGCAGGTCTATGTGATGATCGCATTCTCCATTTTCCCGGTTATCATTGTTTATTTGTTCCTGTCACGCTATATTGTGCAGGGAATTGCACTTGGAAGTGTGAAGGGGTAGGAAAAATTATATTTGGTTCAGATAAGAGGCGGGAAGCTTTTGAGGAATCTCAAAGGTTTCCTGTTTTTTTTGTATAAAAACGTTTTTAATGAAAAAAATATGTGCTACAATGGGTGCAGGAGAGAGGAAGAAGGGAGCCTGCGGCATGGTCTATTTAGCAATCACTGCAGCGATTTTTACGCTTGATTTTTTTCTGAAAAAATATATTGATAAAAAATACGCCAGAAAAGTAAAAAATCCACGTCTCGGTGGAATGATCTGCATAGAGAAGTTCTACAACAAAGGTGCAACGTTAAATCTTCTCGCAAAACATCCGAAAGCCATGACTGCGATACACAGTGTCATCATGGCTTTTGTGGCAGTCGTTTATTATTTTGCAATGCGGATGACTGGAAAAAAACTCACAAAAACGGGACTTGCCATGTTAGTCGGCGGCGGACTGAGTAATTTATATGACCGCTATACAAAGCACCATGTTGTGGATTATGTGCGGTTTCAGACCGGACCGAAATGGTTTCGGAGGATTATTTTTAATGTGTCTGATTTCTTTATTTTTATAGGGGCAGTGCTTGCAGTCATCGGAAGCGAAGTGTAATATTAAGATAATCTCAAACCATAGATTGATAAAACAATTACCGGGAAGGAAATGATTTTTGCCATGACAAAAGAACAGTATATCAAAATTACAGAGCCGCTTCGGAGCAATCAGGAACGGGCGAAGCGTGTGACGAGTTTGAATCATATGCTGACAGCACTGGTATTCTGCGTGTATCCGCTCTATCTTTTCATGCTGTTTACGGACAAAAATCCGTGGCTCTGGCGGGCGATACTCGTTCCGGCAGTGTCCTTCGTGGGACTTTCCGTTGTCCGGAAAATCATCAATGCGCCCAGACCGTATGAAAAATTTGACATGTCGCCGGTACTGGAAAAAGACACAAAAGGAAAATCATTTCCAAGCCGGCATGTATTTTCTGTTTTTATTATTGCGATGACGATTTTTTATGAGCATTCGGGAGCAGGGGTACTGCTCGGAATCATTGGTTTGCTTCTGGGCATTGTGCGCGTGCTGGTCGGAGTGCATGAGCCAAAGGATATCATTGTGGGCGCGCTGGCAGGGATCGTCTGCGGTATTGTAGGATATTATGTTATATGATAATCTTAGTTACGGCTGTGCATAACGCTTCCGGTATTCCCTCGGGGTCTGCTGGAAGCGTTTTTTGAACGACCGGTTAAAATAGGAAAGATTATCAAATCCCACTTCCGCTGCGATATCTAAAATCGAAGAATCGGAGGAAATCAAAAGTCTGGAAGCCATCGTCAGCCGGTATTCATTCAGATAGTCGATAAAGGAGGTTCCCATCGTATTTTTAAAATATTTCATAAAATGTGACTGGCTTAAATTAACTTCTTTTGCTACATCTTCAATCGTGATTTTTTCCATGTAATTATTTTCCACAAATTTTAAGATCAACTTCATTTTTTCCAGAGACTTATAATCTTTTTTCTGGGCATTTCTGGAACTGCACTTATTGAAGAGAATATAAAACAGCATAAAAAGCTGGCTTTTGATGAAAAGCTGGTAAGCTGGCGGATTGGTTTTGCTGATTTCATCGTTTGCATCGACACAGGCGGAAATCTCTTTGTAATAGGGATCACCGGGCTGATAGAGTACCGGAATTGTGAGCGTTCCGTCCATCAGCGGGGAAAAATAGTCAGTGCTGCAGGTGTCGGTCTGCTTGGATAAAAGAATCTGCGGATGAAAAATAATATTTTCATATTCCATACTTTCGTTTTCGTATTGTTCAATCGAATGTAATTGTCCCGGAATGATAAGTGCGAGCGTTCCGGCACTGACCTGGTATTGTGTGAAGTCCACGGTGATAATGCCGTGTCCCTTCTTTATATAGATAATCTCCATTTCGTCATGCCAGTGGATTGGAACATAAGAAAAATCCAGTGGGATAGAACACAGATAAGTGATATATGGAAATAAAGGGTTTCCATGGGAGATTTTTTCCTGATAATTTTCGTATTCCAGTATATTCATAAGGTACATACTCCTTTGTGATGATTTTATTGTGTCGAAAACATGCACTTTGTGTCGTAATCTGGGAAATCGAACAGTATGATTGAAAAGTGCACAAAAATAGACTGCTGATTTTGTGACGTTTACACAATTTCAAGGTGGTTGAAATAATAACTCAGTCTTAACATGATAGGATTGTACCACTTTTATATGGAATATTACAAGATTAAAAATTCCTTCGTGCATATAATGTAATCATAAAACATCGGTTTTACGAAAAAACACGAAAACAACTGCGGCAGAAAATGCGGCGGACAATACAATAAGCTTTCGCCAACAGGCGCAAGGAAAGGAGTAAATCATGAATTTACAGGAAATCGTAACAAAAAGAACAGGAAAAGCAATTTCCCAGTGCAGTAACGAAGAATTATATTTCTCTTTACTTGAAATGACAAAAGGAATGGCAGAGGAGAAAGTCAGCAACGAGGGAAAAAGAAAATTATATTATATTTCAGCAGAATTCCTGATCGGAAAATTATTATCCAACAACCTGATCAATCTTGGAATTTATGAGGATGTAAAAAAATTACTGGCAGACAATGGCAAGAGCCTTGCAGAGATCGAGGAGGTTGAGCCGGAACCATCTTTGGGAAATGGTGGACTTGGACGCCTTGCAGCATGTTTCCTTGACTCTATCGCTACACTTGGTTTGAACGGTGACGGTGTTGGTTTAAATTACCATTACGGATTATTCAAACAGGTATTTGAGAACAATCTCCAGCATGAGACTCCAAACCCATGGATCGAGAAAGAGAGCTGGCTGACAAAGACAGATAGAGCATACACCATTCAGTTCGGCGGATTCAATCTGCAGTCCAGAATGTACGATATTGATGTATTAGGATATAACAACCGTACCACAAAGCTTCATTTATTCGATGTGGAGACCGTAGATGAGAGCCTGGTTGGTGAGGGAATTGATTTCGATAAAGAGGACATCAAAAAGAACCTTACATTATTCTTATATCCGGATGATTCTGATGATAAGGGACGTATCCTCCGTGTTTACCAGCAGTACTTCATGGTAAGCAATGCAGCAAGACTGATCATCGATGAGACACTTGCAAGAGGCGGCGATTTACACAAATTAAATGAGTACGCAGTAGTTCAGATCAACGATACACATCCAAGTATGGTAATTCCTGAACTGATCCGTTTATTAATGGAACGTGGAATCTTAATGGATGAGGCAATTGATATTGTATCCAAAACATGTGCTTACACAAACCATACTATTTTAGCAGAAGCTCTGGAAAAATGGCCGATCCATTTCCTGGAGAAAGCAGTTCCGCAGTTAATGCCAATCATTTACGAATTAAACAGCCGTGTTGTGAAAAAATTTGATGATAAATCCGTAGCGATCATCGATGATGAGAGACGTGTCCATATGGCACACATGGATATTCATTACGGCTACAGCATCAACGGTGTTGCATACCTTCACACAGAGATTTTAAAGAACTCTGAACTGAATAACTTCTACAAGATCTATCCTGAGAAGTTCAATAACAAGACAAACGGTATCACTTTCCGCCGCTGGTTATTACACTGTGACCCGGAACTCACTGCATTATTCGAATCCCTGATCGGCGACGGCTTCAAGAAAGATGCAACAGAACTTGAAAAATTAGGTGCATTTGTAAATGATGAAGCAGTATTACAGAAGATTCTTGATGTTAAGAATGCAAAGAAAGCAGAATTAAAAGATTATCTTGCAAAAACACAGGGTATCGAGTTAAATGAGAACTCTATTTACGATATCCAGATCAAGAGATTACACGAGTATAAGAGACAGCAGATGAACGCACTCTATGTGATCCACAAATACTTTGAGATCAAAGCAGGCAAAAAACCGGCTCGCCCGATCACTGTTATTTTCGGTGCAAAGGCAGCTCCGGCTTATATCATTGCAAAAGATATCATTCATCTGATCCTTTGCTTACAGGAGCTGATCAGCAAAGATCCTGAGGTTTCTCCATACTTAAAAGTTGTTATGGTAGAAAACTACAATGTAACATTAGCTGAAAAATTAATCCCGGCAGCAGATATTCATGAGCAGATTTCCCTTGCTTCCAAAGAGGCATCCGGAACATCCAACATGAAATTCATGTTAAACGGTGCAGTGGCGATCGGTACTATGGACGGTGCAAACGTTGAGATGCATCAGTTCGTTGGAGATGACAATATTTACATTTTCGGTGAGTCTTCTGAACAGGTGATTGAGCACTATGCAAAAGCAGATTATGTTTCCAGAAGCTACTATGACAATGATGAGAACATCAAACGTGCAATCGACTTCATCGTAAGCGATGAGATGATGGCAGTTGGATGCAGAGAAAACTTAGAGCGTCTCTACAATGAATTATTAAACAAAGACTGGTTCATGACATTACCGGATTTCGAGGAATATGTTGCAGCAAAAGAGCGCATCTTTGCAGATTACGAAGACCGTATGGCATGGGCGAAAAAAATGCTCGTAAACATGAGCCAGGCAGGCTTCTTCTCATCAGACAGAACCATTGCACAGTACAATGAAGATATCTGGCATCTGTAAAATATAGCAGCAGAACACTTGCTGTTCTGATGCGTAAGAAAATGATTCAGGTGTGAGCAGCTCTCCTTTTGCGAAGCAAAACTATTCATGAGAGCTGCGAACGTTACATTCGCAGAGCATCTGTGAATGTAACGATATCTGGCATCTGTAAAATTCAGCGTCAGAACACTTGCTGTTCTGATGCGTAAGAAAATGATTCAGGTGTTCGCAGAACATCTGTAAAATTAGGGGAGTATATGATCTATATACAAAGTGGCGTGCGCCGTATGTAAAGTGCGGTGTGCGCCTCTTTTTTGTGTGTTGTAAAATCTGCCAACAACACATATAATGGGAGTAGGCAGTGAAACAGCGCCGGATGCTGCGGAAAGAAAAAACTATGCACAGTAACGCTGGCAAGGAAATGAAGGAATCTGTTTTATAAATTGCTTGGAATATTTGGGCGTATGATTTATAATGTGCATAAAGCAATGAGCAGTGTCAGGAGGAAAAAATATCAAATGCAGTGCTTGCACGATGTATTTGATATTTTTGATGACTGATAGGGCGAATGCCCGTGAGCCCATGAAATCTTTGATTTCATGGGCGTGCACTGTGGACAAAATTAACAGAGGACTTATTTTCATGAATAAAAAGAAATTTACATATATCACAGCGCTTACCCTGTTAAGCTTTACACTTATGACAGGCTGTACCAATGAGCGCAAAGAAAACCAGACTGCTTACCGTCAGATTGGAATCAATGCAATGGAAAGCGGCGATTACGCAGGAGCCGTGGATGCGTTTAACAGTGCTTTGGGACAGTGCATTGGGAAAATCACAGAGAACGAATTAGATATCTGCTACTATAAGGCAGCGGCACAGTATGCCGGTGGTGATCCGGCAGGGGCAGTGGACACTTACACAGCGATCATTGATTATGACAAAAAGGCAGCAGACGCTTATTATCTGCGCGGCTGTGTTTATCTGAAACAGGGGGATACCGAGAGCGCTGTTTCGGATTTTGATAAGGCAGTAAAAAATAACAGCAGCGATTACGAACTTTATGTCAACATTTACGAGAACCTTTCTGCTTATGATATGACGGAAAAAGGGGAAGAATACTTAAATAAAGCATTTGATATCAAAGGCAACAGTGCCGGAGATTATGCATGGCGCGGAAGAATTTACTATTATCTTGGACAGTACGACAATGCCCAGACAGAGTTGAAGTCGGCTTTAGATAAGGAGAGCGTCATTGCAAATCTTTACATTGCACAGGTGTATGAGGCACAGGGTGATCCTGAAAACGCAGAGGTTTATTATCAGAATTATGTAAACTCAGGAAACGCAGATTCCCAGGCGATGAATGCACTCGGGGAAATTGAGATAGCAAAAGGAAACTATTCCGGTGCACTCACCTATTTAGAGCAGGGTATTGCTATGGAAAATGTGACAAACAGAAGAGAACTGATGCAGAATCTCATCATTTGTTATGAATATACATCCGATTTTAATTCTGCATGGAACGTGGTACAGGAGTATGTACAGGTTTATCCGGATGATGCGAGTGCGCAGCGTGAATATATTTTCCTGAAAAACCGTATGGAACAGACAGCGCCTGTGGAGAATACAGAGGAAGCCGTGACGGAGGATACGCAGACAGTGGAAGATACACAGACACCGGAAGAGGCGCAGACACCGGCACAATAAAAGAGACCACAGGAAACAATAACGGAGAATAGAATGGCAGAAGCATTTAAAATAGAAGAGATAGAAGAAAAAGTAATTCTTGTAGGCGTGAGTGAGCAGGATGGAGATGACGCAGAGGATTCTGTTGCAGAACTTGCGGAACTGGTGAAAACAGCAGGAGCAACTGTAGTCGGAACCATGATCCAGAAGCGGGAGCTCATTCATCCGGGGACTTATATCGGTTCTGGAAAGGTGGCGGAGTTAAAGCTGCTTGTGGAGGAACTGGGCGCAACCGGCATTGTGTGTGATGATGAACTTTCACCGGCGCAGCTCCGCAATCTGGAAGATATGCTGGATACTAAAGTGATGGATCGCACACTGATCATTCTGGATATTTTTGCGGCAAGAGCAACTACCAGCGAGGGAAAGATCCAGGTGGAACTGGCACAGTTAAAGTACCGTCTGAGCAGACTGACCGGACTTGGACGTTCCATGTCAAGACTTGGAGGCGGAATCGGTACAAGAGGTCCGGGTGAGAAAAAGCTGGAAATTGACAGACGTCTTATCAAAGACCGGATCGCACAGCTGAACCGGGAATTGAAAGAAGTACGGCAGCACCGTGATATCACCCGTGCACAGCGGGAAAAAAATCAGATGCCGGTGGCTGCGATCGTGGGATACACAAATGCAGGAAAATCAACACTTATCAATACACTGACCAATGCCGGAGTCCTGGAGGAGGACAAGCTGTTTGCAACGCTTGATCCTACCACAAGAGTGTTGGAACTGTCGGGACGGCAGCAGATATTGGTGACAGATACCGTCGGATTTATCCGCAAACTGCCGCATCATCTGATCGAGGCATTTAAAAGCACGCTGGAGGAGGCAAAATACGCAGACTATATTTTACATGTGGTAGATGCTTCCAATCCGCAGCACGAGAAGCAGATGCTGATCGTATATGAGACACTGGCAAATCTGGATGTGAAAGACAAGACGGTGATCACGCTGTTCAACAAGCAGGATGCAAGGATGGACAGCGAGCCGCTGCATGATTTTAAAGCAGACCATACGCTGCAGATCTCAGCGAAAAATGGAACCGGGTTAGAGGAATTAAAGAATCTTTTATCCGAGCTCCTGCGTGAAAATAAAATCCTCGTGGAGCGGACAGTGCCGTATGCAAATGCAGGCGTGATCCAGCTTGTCCGCAAATCCGGTGAACTGTTGGAAGAAGAATACCGTGAGGATGGAATCTATATCCGTGCTTACGTACCAATGGAAATTTACGCAAAATTATAACAACGACAAAAGTAGTTTATCTGGGAAGAAAGGAACAATAAAAATGATATTATTGATTAAAAACGGACATGTCATCAATCCGGCGACAGAGACAGACGAAGTGGCAGACATTCTCGCCGAGGATGGAAAAGTCGTAAAAATGGAAAAAAACATCAGGGATAAGGCAGACTATGTGATCGACGCAAAAGGCTGCTATGTCATGCCGGGATTTATTGATATGCATGTGCATTTAAGGGATCCGGGGCAGGAGCAGAAAGAGACGATCGAGACAGGCTGCAATGCGGCGGCACACGGCGGATACACAACCATCCTTGCAATGCCGAACACAAAGCCGGTGGTAGATAATCCGGATGTTGTAAAATACGTGCAAAACAAGGCAAAAACAGTTGGTGTCGTGAATGTTTTACAGGTGGGAGCCATCACAAAAGGACAACAGGGAAAAGAATTAGCAGATATCCGGGGCATGTACGAAGCGGGAATTCCGGCGATCAGTGAAGATGGCAGATCCGTTATGAATTCCGAACTTTACCGGGAGGCGATGGAGATTGCAGCAGAACTTGATATCCCGGTACTTGCCCACTGTGAGGACATTAACCTTGTAAATGGCGGCGTTATGAATGAGGATGCGCATTCCAAAGAGCTTGGTTTAAGGGGGATCACCAATTCGGTAGAAGATATCATTGTGGCAAGAGATATCATGTTAAGTGGGGACACCGGAGCAAAATTACATTTGTGTCACTGTTCAACAAGAGATTCTGTAAAAATGGTACGGTATGCAAAAATGGAGCAAATGAAAGTAACAGCAGAGGTATGCCCGCATCATTTCACACTGACCTCGGATGATATCCATAAAATCGAGCCGTCCATCGATCAGGAGAAAAAACTTGCGATTGATGCAGATGCGGATACAAACTTTAAAATGAATCCTCCGCTTCGTTCCAGAGAAGACGTGCAGGCATTAAAAGAAGGACTGCGTGACAATATTATGGATGTGATCTCCACAGACCATGCACCTCATACATTTGAGGAGAAAAATACATCCATGAAAAAAGCGCCGTTTGGGATCGTTGGACTTGAGACAGCCGCATGCCTCACTTACACGGAACTTGTTTTGCAGGGCTACCTTACACCGATGCAGATGGCAGAGAAGATGAGCTATAACCCGGCAAAGATTGTTGGAATTGACAAGGGCGATATCCAGCCGGGCAAAATTGCTGACATCGTGATTTTTGATCCGGAAAAAACATATAAGATTGACAAAACGAAATTTGCAAGTAAAGGACGCAACACACCATTTGACGGAAGAGAAGTAACCGGAAAAGTGATGGCAACCATCGTGGATGGACGTGTTGTTTACGAGGCAGAAGCATAGGAACACACCATATTAAGAGCTACAGAGGCAAACATTTGAAGTAAGAATGTAAAGTAGTTGAGAGAGTGAAAAAGCGAGGAAGTACAAAGATGGCAGAAAAATTTGAAGAGACAGCGATCATCATCCGTCAGGAAGAAATCGCTGATGATATTTACAGTATGTGGCTGCACACTGACCAGATTGCAGCACATGCGAAAGCAGGACAGTTTGTTTCTGTTTATTGTAATGATGGAAGCAGACTGCTTCCAAGACCGATCAGTATTTGTGAGATTGATAAAAAGGATGGTGCGATCCGTCTGGTGTATCGTGTGGCAGGGAAAGGAACGGCAGAATTTTCCGGTATGCATACAGGCGCACAGCTTCGCATTGTAGGACCTCTTGGAAATGGATTCCCAAAGAAAGAGAAAAAAGCCTTTTTGATCGGAGGCGGAATAGGAATACCTCCAATGTTACAACTTGCAAAAGAGTTAAACTGTGAGAAACAGATTGTGTTAGGATTCCGCGATGAGCTGTTTTTGATGGATGAGTTTAAAAAGCAGGGCAAAGTTTACGTGGCAACCGAGGATGGAAGCGCAGGAACTGAGGGAAATGTTTTGGATGCGATCCGTGAAAATGGACTGGACGCAGAGATTATTTATGCCTGCGGACCAATGCCAATGCTTCGTGCCTTAAAAGAATATGCAGAGAAAAATCACATCGAGTGCTGGATCTCCATGGAGGAGCGTATGGCATGCGGTATTGGTGCGTGCCTTGCCTGTGTATGTCAGTCAAAAGAAAAAGACGCACACAGCAACGTGAAGAACAAACGAATCTGTAAAGAAGGACCTGTATTCCGTGCAGAGGAGGTAGAATTCTAATGAACATGAAAGTAGATTTATGTGGAGTAACCTTAAACAATCCTGTCATGACTGCTTCCGGTACATTTGGTTCCGGCGCAGAGTACGCAGAGTTTGTGGATCTGAATAAATTGGGAGCTGTTGTGACAAAAGGTGTTGCAAATGTTCCATGGCCGGGAAATCCGACACCGCGTGTCGCAGAAGTATATGGCGGTATGTTAAATGCAGTAGGACTTCAGAACCCTGGAATTGATCTTTTTGTGGAGCGCGACATTCCTTTTTTAAAACAGTTTGATACAAAAATCATGGTGAATGTATGTGGACATTCCACAGAGGAATATATTGAAGTAGTGGAACGGTTGAGCGACCAGCCGGTAGACCTTTTAGAAATCAACATTTCCTGCCCGAATGTCAAAGAGGGTGGAATTGCATTTGGTCAGGATCCAAAAGCAGTAGAAGCTATCACAAAGGAAATGAAAAAACATGCTGCACAGCCGGTCATCATGAAGCTTTCCCCGAATGTGACAGATATTACAGAGATGGCGAGGGCGGCAGAGGCAGGAGGCGCAGACGGACTGTCGCTGATCAACACCATCACAGGCATGAAGATCGATATCAACCGCCAGAAGTTTGTGCTTGCCAATAAGACAGGCGGCATGTCAGGTCCGGCCATTCACCCGGTCGCTGTCCGCATGGTTTATCAGACTGCCCAGGCAGTCAGCATTCCTATCGTTGGAATGGGTGGAATCATGAATGCAGAGGATGCGATTGAAATGATCCTTGCGGGAGCCACCGCAGTATCAGTAGGTACCGCAAATTTCACAAATCCGCATGTGACAGAGGAGATCGTCGCAGGAATCAGAGATTATATGGAGCGTTATCAGGTTGCAGACATCAGGGATCTGGTTGGCGCAGTACATGAATAAGAGAGAAATATTACAAAAAGCCGGGATTATGTCCCGGTTTTTTGTTAGGGCAGCAACCGTTCATCAGAGCGAGATTCGCAGAGCGTATCTCGTCTCTGTTGCTCTGAAAGTAATGAGGTACAGTGTCTGGGTAATAATTAAGATTTGAAATGCTGTATACCCCAAATAAATGAAAAACAGTGATTAAAATATCTCGATTGGGTAACATGGTAAAAAATAATGCAAATTACCCACTAAAAAGAGAAAACTGTGGGTAATTTTGTTATGTAAAAAAGATTGTTACCCAAATGGCATGTTTTTTCGATAAATAAAAGCAGTATTTGGGTAAAAAAAGGTGTTTAATAAACACTTTACCAAAATAATAGAGGAAAACATTGTAAGAACTAAAATTTTACAGGCAAGTATCGATAAAACAGAAGTTACTATAATTATGAAAAAATTATAAAGTTGTAGAAACATATAGACAACAGCAGGATTTTTAAGTATTATATCAAAAAATATTCTTATTATTATCTAGAACATACTTATAATTTGCAAATCCATTAAAATCTGCTTTGCAGATGGGATTGCTCATTTTTGAATCGTTCTTTTCAGTCTGAACAGACTTGTAGAGTAGTTATCATAGAACATTCGTTACAAATTATCCAAAAAATATTTCAATTAGGAGGGGAAAAATTGATTTATGACCAGATAAAAAGAGAAGTTGATATTTTATCAAGAAAATATGATAAATTACAGCAGCAGTTATTGAAAATGCCAGAAGGGGAATTACTCTGTGCAAAAAATGGAGATTATACAAAATGGTATTTGCACAATGATAAAACACTATCCTATATCTCAAAAAGGGAAAATAAACTGGCAGAAAAACTTGCACTGAAAAAGTATTATGAATATCAGATGCAGGAGTTGGAAAAACAAATACATATTCTGGAGAAATGTGCAGCAGCATTGAAGAAGGTAAACATGAAATCTGAATATCTTTTGCGTGAAGAATCGCCATATTGGAAATTGCTGAAGATACATTTTGAAAAATATGAAAAAGAGAAAATATCATGGATGAACGGACAATATAAATGCAATCCATCTCATCCGGAAAATCTGATTCATAAAACAATGCAGGGACATTTGGTGAGATCAAAATCAGAAGTGATCATTGCAAACACCTTATATATGAATCAAATACCATACAGGTATGAGAATCAGCTTGAGATAAAAGGAGTCATCCTATATCCGGATTTTACAATTCTTCACCCAAAAACAAACAATCTGTGTTATTGGGAACATTTTGGAATGATGGAAAATGAAACTTATCGTGAGAATGCTTACAATAAATTAAAATTGTACGGTCAGAATGGAATCATTCCATCTATAAATCTTATCACTACATTTGAAACAAAATCTCATCCAATAGATTCAGGAAAAATCCAGCAAATTGTAAAAGAAAAATTTGTTTTGTAGAGACCGCAGACTCATTTTAAGTTTTGGTTTTGCAAAAAGAGTATGTTCACTACTGAATCACTTTCCTGCGCAGCAAAACAGCAAGTGTGAACAGTAACAAAATATCAAATAATAATGGGACAAAAACATATTTTGAATTGAGCTTGCAGATATTTTATGGTAGTATAAGAAATGACACAAATTAGCAGACCTATGGCTGTCTGTGACAGAAACTTGGATGTTGTGCCAAAGAGAAAATAATGGATTACAGGAAATAAAGATCAGGAGGTAAAGATCATATGGAAACATATAAGCAGGAATTTATCGATTTTATGGTAGAGAGTGATGTTTTAAAATTTGGAGATTTTACGTTGAAAAGTGGACGTAAATCCCCATTTTTCATGAATGCAGGAGCCTATGTGACAGGTTCCCAGTTAAAGAGACTTGGAGAGTACTATGCAAAGGCAATCCATGACAACTATGGAGATGATTTCGATGTGCTGTTCGGACCGGCATATAAGGGAATCCCGCTCGCAGTTGTCACAGCAATCGCATACAGTGAATTATATGGAAAAGAAGTCCGTTACTGCTCAGACAGAAAAGAAGCAAAAGACCACGGAGCTGACAAGGGCGGTTTCCTCGGAAGCAGCTTGAAAGATGGCGACAGAGTTGTCATGATCGAGGACGTGACCACTTCCGGAAAATCCATGGAAGAGACTGTTCCAAAAGTAAGAGGAGCAGCAGACGTTGAGATCGTTGGTCTTATGGTAAGTTTAAACCGTATGGAAGTCGGACAGGGCGGAAAAGTAAGTGCGCTGGATGAGATCAAAGAAAAATACGGTTTTGAAGGAAAAGCAATTGTCACAATGGCAGAGGTGACAGAGTACCTTTACAACAGAGAACACAATGGCAGAGTCGTGATCAACGATGAGATCAAAGCCGCTATTGACAAATACTACGAAGAATATGGATGCAAATAAGAAAGGCAGCGAGCGCTGCCCGTTGATACGGAAAGGTAAGCACCGGGTACTGGCATTCGTGTTTTTTCTAGTTTATTTTGTTGTGCTGTTCTATTTCCTCTTTTTTTCCGAGGAGATGGGGCGGACTTATTCAGAGAGAGCGTATCATTACAATCTGATTCCGTTCCATGAAATCATGCGGTTTATCAAATACCGTCATGTACTTGGATGGCAGGCTGTAGTGCTCAATATCTGGGGAAATATCATTGCATTTATGCCTTTTGGTTCATTTTTGCCGATCTATTCAAAAAGATGCAGAAATGTGTGGATGACGGTGCTATACAGTTTTGAACTGAGTCTGCTTGTGGAACTGCTTCAGCTTGTGTTTAAGGTAGGTAGTTTTGATGTGGATGATCTGTTTTTGAACACGATCGGTGGACTGCTTGGTTATCTGGTGTACAAAGGATTGCTTTATTTGTGGAAAAGATATGAAAAAGCAAGGCATATAGTGAATAAGTAAGAAGCAGATTTTTATGGATCTGCGAATCGTACATGGAAAAGTAAGAAAAAGAATATGAGTGGCAGGGTATCATTATGGCACAGAGAAGACGTAGAAAATACGGATATAAGTTTACAGAGAAGACACAGTCAAAAAAGGGAATTGCAGCTTTTATTCTGGCTGTGCTTTCGATTGCAATTTTTATTTATGTAATTGTAAATTCATTTCATCATGGCGGAAATGGAAGCATGTACCTTGGAAGTGCAGGAGTGTCCTCTATGCTGGTAGCACTGGTCGCTGTGGTACTGGCAGTGATGAGCCTTCGGGAGGAGGAGTCTTTTAAGCTGTTTCCATATATGTCGACTGTGCTGTCGTTTCTTGCAGCCGGTATGTGGATTGCAATTTATGTAATTGGATTTTTAATCGTATAGTTAATAAGGGAGATCAGGATGGGATACAGAGATATTTATAAGGAGTCAAATGAGCAGGCAGAGGAGCGTTTTTCGCTTGTGATGGAGCGTATTGCAGAGATCGCAGAAGAAACGGATGTGCCGGAGACATTTGACGATTATTTTAAAAAGACCGCAGAATTTTTGTTACAGTTAAAGAGTGTGTCAGAGAAAGCAGAGGCAGATACATTAAAAGATGCTTCTCTTACAGAGTGTGAAAAACGGAATGCAGTTTTTTATGATGATATCAAAGCGGAAAATTATGGAAAAAGTTATGGAAATCCGACTTATGCAGTAGAAAAACTGGGAGAAGAGTACGGACAGATTTTATCTGCACTGTATGCAGAGTGTCGTAAACGTATTACGGATGCCTATGCTGCAAAAAAAATGAACGTGACGATCACCGCAGAATTATTTGTTGAGATCTATAATTATTTTGAAGACAAAGAGGGGATTGATAAAACTGCAATTGAGCAGGCGGTTTACTGGTATTTCCATGATTACAGTGAAATCTTTATCGGAGATTCTGTGCGTGAACTTGTGGATTTCGAAGAAGATTTCTTATATCAGATCGTGATGAACTCAGATTTGAACGACTTGCGTTATCTCTACCAGTATGGGCAGCATATCGGAAAAAATGAGACCGGAATCGCGGCATTTTTAAATGGCATGTCTGACGAAGAGATTCAGGCAATGGCAGATACTTACACAGAAGGATACCGCATTGGTTTTGCGGCAACCGGAAAAGATTTGTCAAAGAAAACAACGGCACAGGTGCGTTACCCGATCGGTTTTGAGCGCATGGTGCGTGCCGCAGTAAAAAATCTGGAAAAATTAAATTTAAAAGTAACAATGCGGGCATGTTCCTCCGCAGCAAATAAACAGTATGATTATGACCACAAAGAGGACAAAGCATTATATTATGATAAGGCATATGTGGAGAGACGCCTGGAAGTAATGAAAACTTCTTTTGAAGAGATGAAAAAACCTGCAAACGGTCAGGCTGGTCCTGCTGTTATCGAAGTGTTTGGCGAGATTCCATTTTCTCCGGAGACCAAAAAAGAGGTATTAAAGCTGGATGAAAAACAGCAGCAGTTAAGTGTTTACGATATGAGCATGTCGGGACAGATCACAAATCAGTATATTATCGGTGAGGAGCGCAGCTTTACGATTATTGCATATCCGGTGCCTGAGATCGGTGAGAAGTTTGAAGAAATTTTTGCCGAGACAGTCAAGATCAATACATTGGATTATACTTTATACCAGAATATGCAGCAGAAGATCATTGATGTATTAGATCAGGCTGAAAAAGTGCATATCACCGGTAAAAATGGTAATAAGACAGACCTCTATGTTTCTATCTGGCCATTAAAAGATGCCACAAAGGAATCTGCATTTGAAAACTGTGTGGCAGATGTCAACATCCCGGTAGGTGAAGTGTTTACTTCCCCGGTATTAAAAGGAACAACCGGAAAATTGTTTGTCAGTCAGGTTTATCTGAATGAACTGAAATACCTCAATCTCGAAATTGATTTTGAGGACGGAGTGATTAAAGATTACACCTGCACAAACTTTGAAAAAGAGGAAGAGTGCAGAAAATATATCAAAGAGAATGTCTTAATGAATCATGAGACACTGCCAATGGGTGAGTTTGCGATCGGAACCAACACCACAGCTTACCGCATGGCAAGAGATTTTGATATTGCAGATAAATTGCCAATCCTGATCGCAGAAAAGACAGGACCTCACTTTGCAGTGGGAGATACCTGCTATTCCCACGAGGAGGACATGGTGACTTATAACCCGGATGGAAAACAGATCGTTGCAAGAGAAAACGATTTTTCAAAACTCCGCAGCGAGGATATGAGCAAGGCATATTTCAACTGTCATACAGATATTACCATTCCTTATGATGAGCTTGACAAGATTACAGTCATCCGTAAGGATGGTACGACAGAAGATATTATTTCCGATGGACGTTTTGTGCTCGCAGGAATCGAAGAACTGAATAAGCCGCTGGACCGCTAAACGGGAAAAATATAAAATTCTGGATACTGCCAAAATAATAGGATTATTTGACGGTGTCCGGAATTTTTGTATTTGATAAACGGTGAAGTGATTGAGTAATAAAATTGCAACAATATATAAATATATTTAATAAAACAAATAACAATTATTAATTGGACTTCTTAATTGAGATATATTATAATGAGCGCAAGAGAGGAAAATACAAATTTATTTGTATTTGACGAACAACGAACAGAAAAGGAGACGAATATCATGGCAAAAGTTGGTATTGTAATGGGCAGTGACTCAGATATGCCGGTGATGGCAAAAGCAGCAGATATATTAGAAAAATTAGGAATCGATTACGAGATGACGATCATCTCAGCACACCGTGAACCGGATGTTTTCTTTGAGTATGCAAAATCGGCTGAGAGCAAAGGTTTTAAAGTCATCATTGCCGGAGCAGGAATGGCGGCGCATCTTCCAGGTATGTGCGCAGCAATTTTCCCAATGCCAGTCATTGGTATTCCGATGCATACCACTTCCTTAGGAGGAAGAGATTCCTTATATTCCATCGTGCAGATGCCATCCGGTATTCCGGTAGCAACTGTAGCAATCAACGGTGGAGCAAATGCAGGACTTCTCGCAGCTAAAATCCTTGCAACTTCAGACGAAGCTTTGTTAGAGAGACTGAAAGCTTACTCCAAAGATCTGAAGGAGCAGGTTCAGGCAAAAGATGCAAGATTACAGGAAGTTGGATACAAGAACTACTAAAAAAGGAGAGAAAAAATGGATTACAAGAACGCAGGTGTAGATATTGAGGCTGGATATGAATCAGTGGAATTAATGAAAAAATATGTAAAGGGAACCATGCGTCCGGAAGTGTTAGGCGGACTTGGTGGATTTTCCGGTGCTTTTTCCATGGAAGCAATCAAGGGAATGGAGGAGCCGGTACTTTTATCCGGTACAGACGGATGTGGAACAAAAGTAAAATTGGCATTTCTTTTGGACAAGCATGATACGATTGGTATTGACTGTGTTGCAATGTGTGTCAATGATGTTGCCTGCGCAGGTGGTGAACCATTATTTTTCTTAGATTATATTGCATGTGGCAAAAACTATCCGGAAAAAATCGCAACGATCGTAAGCGGTGTGGCAGAGGGCTGTAAGCAGTCCGGCTGTGCTCTGATCGGTGGCGAGACAGCAGAACATCCGGGACTGATGCCGGAAGATGAATACGATCTTGCCGGGTTTACTGTAGGTGTGGTAGATAAAAAAGACATCATTACAGGAGAGAACTTAAAGGCTGGTGACGTGCTGATCGGTATGGCTTCCACAGGCGTACATTCCAACGGCTTTTCCCTTGTCAGAAAAATCTTTAAAATGGACAAAGAGACATTAAATACATATCACGAGGAACTCGGTAAGACATTGGGCGAAGCATTGCTTGCACCGACAAGAATTTATGTCAAGGCTTTGAAAAACGTGAAAGAAGCAGGTGTTCGGGTCAAGGCGTGCAGCCATATCACAGGTGGCGGTTTCTATGAGAACGTTCCTAGAATGTTACCGGAAGGCAAACATGCAGTCATCAAAAAAGACAGCTATGAAGTACCGGCTATCTTTAAAATGATGGAGAGAGAGGGAAATGTTGAGGAGCACATGATGTACAATACTTACAACATGGGTATTGGAATGATCGTTGCGGTTGATCCTGCGGATGTGGAGAAAACTATGGAAGCAATGCGTGCAGCCGGAGACACCCCATATGTGATCGGTGAGATCAAAGACGGCGAAAAAGGAGTAACTTTATGCTAAAAGTTGCAGTTTTAGTATCCGGCGGTGGTACGAACCTTCAGGCAATTTTAGATGCAATAGACAATGGGACGATCACCAATGCAAAAGTGGAAGTTGTGATCAGCAACAACAAAAATGCATACGCTTTAGAACGTGCGAAAAATCATGGGATCGAGGCTCTTTGCATTTCTCCGAAGGACTACGGGACAAGAGATGCGTTCAACAAAGCATTTCTGGAAAAATTAGATGACTGCCAACCGGATTTAATAGTTCTTGCTGGATTTTTGGTTGTGATCCCGAAGCAGATGATCGAAAAATACAGAAACCGTATCATCAATATCCATCCATCCCTGATCCCATCTTTCTGCGGAACCGGTTATTACGGACTGAAAGTCCATGAGGGTGTGCTATCCCGCGGTGTAAAAGTGACTGGAGCAACGGTACACTTTGTAGATGAGGGAACAGACACAGGTCCTATCATTTTACAGAAGGCAGTGGAAGTAGAGCAGGATGATACACCGGAAATCCTGCAGAGACGTGTCATGGAGCAGGCGGAGTGGATCATCATGCCGAAGGCGATCGACCTGATCGCAAACGGAAAAGTCTCTGTCGTAGATGGCAGAGTCCGAATTGACGAGAATAAGTAATAGCGAAACCGAAAGAAGAGTTTCGCCAATATTTCATAGAGAAGGAGAATCCGCATGAAAGTATTAGTAGTAGGAAGTGGCGGCCGTGAACATGCGATCTGCACCAGCGTTGCAAAAAGTCCGCGTGTAGATAAAATCTACTGTGCACCGGGTAATGCCGGAATTGCAGCACTTGCAGAGTGTGTGCCGATCGGTGCGATGGAATTTGATAAATTAGTTGCTTTTGCAAAAGAAAAAGAAATTGATTTCACGATTGTTGGAATGGATGATCCGTTAGTTGGCGGAATTGTGGACGTATTTGAGGCAGAGGGACTTAAAGTATTCGGTCCAAGAAAAAATGCGGCAATCTTAGAGGGCTCCAAGGCATTTTCCAAAGATCTTATGAAAAAATACAACATTCCGACCGCAGCATACGAGAACTTTACTGATCCGCACGAGGCACTTGCTTATCTTGAGACAGCAAAAATGCCAATCGTTTTAAAAGCGGATGGACTGGCACTTGGAAAAGGTGTTTTAATTTGCAATACATTAGAGGAAGCAAAAGCCGGTGTCAAAGAGATCATGGAGGATAAGAAGTTCGGAACAGCCGGAAATACCATGGTCATCGAAGAGTTTATGACCGGCCGTGAAGTGTCCGTTTTATCTTTTGTGGATGGAAAGACCATTAAGATCATGTCCTCCGCACAGGATCACAAACGTGCAAAAGACGGCGATCAGGGCTTAAATACCGGAGGAATGGGAAACTTTTCTCCAAGCCCATTCTATACAAAAGAAGTGGATGAGTTCTGTAAAAAATACATTTATCAGGCAACAGTCGATGCGATGGCGGCAGAAGGAAGACCATTTACTGGTGTTATTTTCTTTGGTCTGATGCTGACGGCAGACGGACCGAGAGTGTTAGAGTATAATGCCAGATTTGGCGATCCGGAAGCACAGGTTGTTCTTCCAAGAATGAAAAATGACATCATTGATGTGATGGAAGCCTGTGTAGATGGCAAATTAGATACGATCGATCTTCAGTTTGAAGATAATGCGGCAGTCTGCGTTGTGCTTGCATCTGACGGTTATCCGGTGGCTTATGAAAAAGGATTTGAGATCACCGGACTTGAGAAGTTTGAGGGAAAAGAGGATTACTTCTGTTTCCATGCCGGAACAAAATTCAATGAGGCAGGAAAAATTGTGACGAACGGCGGACGTGTTCTTGGAATCACAGCGACAGGAGCCAATTTAAAAGAGGCGAGAAAGAAAGCCTACGAGGCAACCGAGTGGGTAAACTTCGCCAACAAATACATGCGTCATGACATCGGAAAAGCAATCGATGAGGCGTAATAATTTTTGAATTTAAAATCGTTCAGACCGGATGCATCGGTTTTCGGAAAGCCAGATAGAGTTCATATGATCCGAAAACGGTGGAAAAGGTCTGAACTTTTTTTGCTCATAGTAATGAAAATTCCGTGAAGTTGGAATTCTATTGTATTCAGAAAAGAAAGACATGGAATAATTGTGAAAAAACATTGCATATTTGCTCCAATCGGGTATAATTACAGTTGGTACATTCCAGCTTTGGAATGAATTTCAGGAAAAACGGACTGGAAAAATAATTCCGGAAACAGTTTTTCCAAAAAGCAGGGAGAATTACATGTCACAATCTGTAATGATTAAAAGCAACAAATATGGTATTAATCTGGTGCTGGATCCGAATATACCGTTTGTGGAATTATTAAAGGATGTTATTGAGAAGTTCAAGGCATCGGAAAAATTCTTTAAAAATGCTGAATTAGCCATTTCTTTTGAGGGAAGGAAGCTTTCGGAAGAGGAAGAAAACCGTATTATCGAGGCAATCACAGAGAATACGACGATTCAGATTTTATGCATCGTACAAAATGGCAGTGAGCAGGAAGCAGTCATGAAACAGCAGATTGAGTACTATCAGGCAGTACAGCAGCAGTTTATGAATGCAAACACCGGTTCCGGAGATTTTTACAGAGGAACTTTGCGTTCCGGACAGGTTATCGAAAGTGAATCCAGCGTAACCATTATCGGGGATGTGAATCCAGGTGCGAAGATAATTTCGCAGGGGAATATCGTCATTCTTGGAGCGTTGAAAGGAAATGCACATGCGGGCAGCGCTGGCGACCGCAATTGTTTTATTTTTGCGCTTGATATGAACCCAATCCAGATTCAGATCGGTGATCTGATCGCCAAGAGCCCGGATAAAGAAAAAACGAGAAAACATCTGTTGAGACGTGAAAAAGTTCAGACCGCAGAGTCCCAGATCGCAGTGGCGAGGGATGGCAATATTTATATTGAGCCGGTCACAAAAGATATTTTAAACAGAATGTAAAATGCGAAATGCACAGGAGGAAATCATGAGCGAAGTTATTGTAATCACATCCGGAAAGGGTGGAGTAGGTAAGACAACTACAACAGCAAATGTAGGAACAGGTCTTGCACAGTTGAATAAAAAGGTAGTAATGATCGATACTGATATCGGTCTTCGTAACTTAGACGTTGTCATGGGATTAGAGAACCGTATTGTATACAATCTGGTTGATGTTATCGAGGGCAAATGTCGTTTGAAACAGGCACTCATCAAGGATAAAAAGTATCCGGAATTATGTCTGCTGCCATCCGCCCAGACAAGAGATAAGGATGCAGTGACACCAGAACAGATGGTAGAGCTGATCGATGAGCTGAGAAAAGAATTTGATTATATTTTACTTGACTGTCCGGCTGGAATCGAGCAGGGATTTAAGAATGCCATTGCAGGTGCAGACAGAGCACTGGTTGTCACAACACCTGAGGTATCTGCAATCCGTGATGCGGACAGAATCGTTGGCTTACTGGAAGCAAACGAGATGAAACGTATCGACCTTATTGTAAACCGTCTGAGAATGGATATGGTAAAACGCGGAGACATGATGAAAGTAGAGGATGTTACAGATATCCTTGCAGTAAATCTGATCGGTGCAGTACCGGATGATGAACATATTGTTGTTTCTACAAACCAGGGTGAACCATTAGTTGGTTCTGACTGCCTTGCCGGAAAAGCATATGCAAATATCAGCAGACGTATTATTGGAGAAGAAGTTCCATTTTTAGACTTGGAAGTAAAACAGGGTGTATTTGGAAAATTAATGGATTTGTTTAAGAAAAACTAAGGGGGAGAAACCACATGGGTTTAATGGATTTATTCAAAAAGAAAAGTTCTGGTGATGTTGCAAAGGATCGTTTGAAACTTTTACTTGTATCTGACCGTGCCAACTGCTCTCCTGAGATGATGGAAATGATCAAACGGGATATTATCCAGGTGATTTCCAAGTACATGGATATTGATGCAGACGCGCTGGATGTAAAAATCACTGAGACAGAGTCCGATTCCAACAATGGTATGGTTCCAGCATTATTTGCAAATATCCCGATCAAGGATATGAAACATAAACCGGATAAACGCTAAGATTTATAACCGGAGTTTGACTTACCGTAGTGTCGCAGATTTTGTGGTGCTTTCTCAGGGGGTGAAGGGGCAGATATAAGCGTCCTCTCACAAGTCTTGATTTTATAGGTTTATGAAAAGAAAAACGGTACAGACAAATATGATGTTCCTGTTCGCCGGGCATTCGGCTGGGCTTCTGATCAACAATCATGTTCAGCTGAAGCTTCCATGATTGTTAGAATCCAAGCTCCATGGCTCACAAAGGAAATCATATTTGTCTGCACCGTTTTTCTTTCAGTTACGTTATGGATGACTTGTGAATAATTTTTAAATAATAGCAGGAGAAATAAAATGAGTACAAAAAAAGCAATTGGCATATCTTTTGTTGCCATATTTATTTTAATAATTGCGCAGATTATTGCACAAGTCATTGCAAGTGTGTTTGTTATTATAAAGATTCCATATGGAATTTGTAATATTATCGCTGGAATTATATATGTTGGCTTAACATATCTTATTTTGAAAATGTTTATTAGCAAGATTGTTAAGTTACCTGTTTCGGATTTCGGAATGCCTAAATTTGAAATTAAAATAAGATGGATTTTAATAGCTATATTATTGCCATGCATTATAAAAGGAATTTATGTTTTAATATTCAATGGTGAGTATGTCTCCTCAAATATGAATGGAAATGAGATATTCAATACTTTAAGTGCAGGGGTTGCGTTCACCGGGATAGCGGCTGGATTTGTTGAAGAAATGGTGTTTAGAGGAGTTATACTCAATGCATTGAAGAAAAGATGGAATATGAAGGTGGCTGTAATTGTTCCATCAATGTTATTTGGTATTGTACATGTTCTGGGACAGGATTTTTCGATAGGCAGTTGTTTATTAGTCATTATCGCTGGAACTATGGTAGGCGTTATGTTTTCAATGATTGCAATAGAGAGTGGTTCGGTTTGGAATAGTGGAATAGTGCATGCTATCTGGAACATTGTGATCATTGGTGGCGGATTAGCCATTGGGGAAAAAATGGATCCATATTCTGTAATGACATATGTTCTTGATTCAAAAGTTTTTGCAATTACAGGTGGTGAGTTTGGAATTGAATCGTCTGTTATTTCGTTAATAGGATACATAATAGTTGCCGGCATAGCATTTATTATGATTAAATCGAACAGGAAAAATTGATATGACGGTTTGAAAATGTGAAGCTATAAGGAACTTGTCCATTTTTAGTTTGTAGAAGTTTACTATAAAATAAGAGTTTCATAACGTAAATTGCAGATTTTGTGATGTAATTCACAGTGTTGGCAGGGCATGTATAAGAGGCATTTCACAAGTCATTCACAGTGTAAATGAAAAGAAAAATCGTACAGACAAATATTATTTTCTTTGTGAGCTATGGAGATAAGACTCTTTAGAGGCTTATCGGAATGCCGAGCGAACAGAAACATAATATTTGTCTGTACGATTTTTTTTAATCAACATATATAATAATGACTTGTGAGAGGGCGCTTATATCTGCCCTTTACACCCTAAGAAAGCACCACAGAATCTGCAATTTGCGTTATGGAATTCACGGTTATGGGATGAGTGCCTATAAAGGAGGTGTCGACTAAAGGCAGTCATTTTCAATGTCTTGTGATTCGTCCATTTCACATTCATGTTTTCATAAACATGTCAGACTGCAATATTTTGTTCATAACCTAAATTATAAAATTCAATCTAAAAATCCGCACCACCTGCAATCGGCAGTTCCTAAGTAAAACTCCGGTAAAATTCCAATCTTGAAAAAATGTATTGACAACAAAGTGCCATAGTGCTATGGTTAATTACATAAGTAATGAACTACATAACGAACGAAAAACAAGAGGACAGATAAGCGCATTTGAAAAGCTGTCAGCAACAGAATAATTTCTGGAAAGAAAGGAGTATATCATGCATGAATGAGATTTTGACGCAGGAGAAATCCATATATCTGCAGATCGCAGAGATGATCGAGACAGATATTTTAAGGGATATTCTTCTGGAAGAGGAACGAGTGCCGAGCACGAATGAACTGGCGAAGCTATATGCCATTAATCCGGCGACAGCAGCCAAAGGAGTGAATATTTTGGTGGATGAAGGTGTTCTGTATAAGAAAAGAGGGATTGGAATGTTTGTGTCAGCAGGTGCGAAAGAGGCAATCTTAAGCCGGAGAAAGAATGAATTTTATGATAACTATGTAAAAAAACTGTTAGAGGAAGCAGCGAGCATCGGACTTGGAAAAGAAGAAGTCATTCAGTTGATACAATCCGGCAATGAAGAGTAAGGAGCTATCCGGATGGAAAACAGTGATACCGGAAGCATGGAATCATGCAAATAAGAGGAATGATACAGGAAAATGTATTTTAAAGTTGTGAAAAGAAAGGCAGGAAGATGATTCATGGAATCAATCGTATGTAATGGTATTGGTAAAATTTATGGAAAAAAACAGGTGTTAAAGAATATCAATCTCACATTGGAGAAAGGAAAGATTTATGGACTGATCGGAAGAAACGGTGCCGGAAAGACGACATTGTTATCCATTATGTCCGCACAGAATCCGGCATCCGAAGGAACTGTGACATGGAATGGTGAAAATGTATGGGAGAACCGCAAGGCGTTAGATCACATTTGCTTTTCCAGAGAGTTGTCCATCAATCTCTATGGAAGCGGCGTGAGCGGCATGAAAGTAAAAGATTATCTGAAAACTGCGTCCTATTATTATCCAAACTGGGATCAGGCACTTGCGGAGGAACTGATCAAAAAGTTTGAACTGAATACAAAGCAACGTATCAATAAAATGTCCAAAGGTATGCTGTCCATGGTGACGATTATCGTAGCACTTGCAAGCAAAGCCGATTTTACGTTTATGGATGAACCGGTGGCAGGCCTTGATGTTGTAATGCGTGATTATTTTTACCATAAACTGATGGAGGAATATACAGAGACCGGACGTACCTTCGTTATTTCCACACATATTATCGAGGAAGCAACAGACCTGATGGAAGAAGTGGTCATGATCAAAAATGGCGAGGTGCTGCTGAAAGAAAATACGCAGGAACTTCTGGAGAGAAGCTACCATGTAAGTGGTCTTGCAGAAGTTGTGGATCAGGCAACGGAAGGCTATGAGAGACATCATGAAGAGAAGATGGGAAGAAGCAAGAGTGTGACGATCCTTTTGGAGGAAGGACAGAAGCTGCCGGAAGGCTATGATGTGACCATACAGGCACTCAATCTGGAAAAATTGTTTGTATCCCTTTGCGGAATGGAGGAGTAGACATGGCAGAGAGCAGGATTATTAAGAGAAATGTTCGATTCTGGGGAAAATCAGGATTGCAGCTGACCGGCATGATGTTGATTTTTATGGTTGTATATGGATTCCTGTTTAATATGGGAAGCAGCAGGGTATTTGGGGATTTCTGGAAAACAGCCTATTTTTATGGCGGGATCATAAGCGTTTTATTTGCCATGATCGGACCGGTTTCTTATGTGGGATCTTATCTTCCGCTGACATTGTCTTTTGGCTCCGGAAGAAGGGAGGCAGTCTTTGGCACACAGATTTTCTGTGTGGTCTATGTAGTAAGCGCCTATATCATTCTGGTATTTGCAGGGATTATGAGCAGTGGAAAGTTCAATGGAAAGCTGAATGCTTTGATCGCAGTTCTGTTTATATTCATGACAGCGATCGGGCAGCTTGTCTCGGTTGCCCAGATGCATTTCGGAATGAAAGGAATGATTATAGGAATCGTCATGGTGGTATTAGGTATAGTCATCGGTATTGTGGCAGGAATTGGATTTATTGACCAGATCATGGCGTGGATCAACAGAATACAGACGAATGTAGTATGGACATTGCTTGCGATAGCAGCGATTGTCAGCATTGCGTTGTATGCAGTCAGTGTCATGGCACTTTTCCGTGAAATGAGACATTACGAAGTGAAAGCATAAGTTGGGAGGCGGAAAGAATGAACAGTTTTTTGATTCAGTGTAAGGTGCGGAAAGCAGAGCTTTTGCAATTTCTTGGAATTACTGCTGTGGGATACTTAATTGGTCTGATCGTTGTATTTATTGTGATGAACGTGGCAAAAGAGAATACCTGTGCAACAGCCGGAACCATGCTGGCGGTCATCGCCTTTGCTTTTATACATTTATTTGGGATAATTCTTTCTTTTATGGGGGATTTTAACATGGCAATTTCCCTGGGTGCGACCAGAAAAAGCTTTGTCTCAGGCTATGTACTTTTTAATCTGCTGGAGATCGCAGTGCTGGAACTTGAGATCGTTGTGTTTGGTGTAGTTGAGAAGTTTTTGCTGGAAAATGCATTTCCACAGGCGGTTATGGAAATTGACCTGACAAACTTTTTTACATGGAACTATCTGTCAGGTGTCCTGGTCGTATTTACAGCAGTGGAAATGTTTTTCGGCGCAGTTATTTTAAGATATGGCATGAAAGTGTTATGGATTTTATGGGCGGTCTGGATGATAATCTGTCTGGTTCCCATGAATATTGCAAAGAATGAAAAGCTTTCCGGTGAACTTGCGAAATTAGGGCTGTTTCTGGGTGGAAAATTCACGCCACAGGGAATTGTGGCTCTGGTGATTGCCTTAACAATTGTGATAGCAGTCATTACCTGGAACATTCTTCGGAAACAGCGAGTGACAGCATAAATATTATGTGATAAGATAAAACCATGTGGGTGAAAAATACCTGCATGGTTTTTTGTTATGTCAACCATTAATCAGATAACAGGATCACGGAAAAATATAAGGGGATTATGATGAACGATAAGTTAGAACAGTTACAGAAATATTTAGAGAAAATGGAACAGTTCAACCATGTGAACACATTATTGTATTGGGATATGAGAACCAACACTCCAAAGGAAGGATTTGCAGGACACAGCGATGCACTCACTTATTTTTCAACGGAGCAGTTTTCCATGTCGACCTCGGATGAACTGAAAACGTTATTGGATACACTGGCAGAGCCGGAAGAGTTTGAAAAGCTTGACGATAAGTGGAAGTTTGTTGTAAATAAAATGAAAACAGATATGGACAGAAATCGCAGAATTCCAAAAGAATTTTATGAAAGCTTCGTGAAAGCACAGTCGGAATCGGAGAATGCGTGGGAGGAAGCGAAGGAAAAAGCAGACTTTTCTGTTTTTGCCCCACATTTGCAGAAAATGATCGATATGACAGCGGAGATGACCGGTTACACAGATCCGGAAAAAGAAGTTTACGACGCACTGTTAGACCAGTATGAAAAAGGAATGGATTCCGCTACGATGGACCGCCTGTTTGAAGATTTAAAAGCAGAGCTGATTCCTCTGGTGCAGAAAGTGCTTGCAGCGAAACAGCCGGATGACAGCAAGTTTCATGCTTCATTTGACAAGAATGCGCAGAAGGAAGTGGAGAAGCTTTTGCTGAGTTATATCGGATTTGACTGGAACAGAGGAACAACCGGGGAATCTGCACATCCGTTTACACTAAATTTTTCGTCAAAGGATGTGCGTGTGACTAATCATTTTTATGAACATGATCCGCTCAGTGCGATGTATTCGGCAATCCATGAGGGTGGTCATGCGATTTTTGAGCAGAATGTGAATCCGGATTATGACGGAACGGTAGCGGGAAGCTGCAGTTATATGGGAATCCATGAGAGCCAGTCCCGTTTTTATGAGAACATTCTTGGAAGAAATAAGAATTTCTGGATTCCGGTTTATGCAAAAGTGCAGGAAAAAATGCCACAGCTTCAGGACGTTTCGTTGGATGAATTTTATAAGGAAGTCAATCATGTGAGAAACAGTTTTATCCGCACAGAGGCAGATGAACTGACTTACTGTTTCCATATTATTTTAAGATATGAGATCGAGAAGGCAATTTTCCGCGACCATGTGAAAGTGGAGGAACTTCCGGCACTCTGGAATCAGAAAATGCAGGAATATTTACAGATTACTCCGGCAGATGATGCGGAAGGAATTTTGCAGGATATGCACTGGTCTGACGGTTCTTTTGGTTACTTTCCATCCTATCTGCTTGGCAGTATTTATGACGGCATGTATTTAGATCGTCTGGAGGAAGAACTTGGCTCTGTGGATGCGCTGCTCGCGGAGGGAAGAATCGGTGAGATTACAAAATGGCTGAATGAGAAGATTCATCAGTATGGTTCTACCAGAAGCCCGAAAGAAGTGATCAGATACGTCTGCGGCAAAGAAGTTTCAGCAGAACCGCTGATTCGTTATTTCAAAGAAAAATATACAAAAGTTTATAATCTTGGTTAAAAAAGAAATTTTTGTGGATAATGGATAGAAAAGGAGAAGTATGAAAAAAGGAATTATTTTTGACATGGACGGAACGCTGTGGGACTCGGCAGCGAACGTTGCAGAATCATGGAATCTTGCCATAAAACAGGATGGCTCTGTTGATAAAAAACTGACGGAGCAGGATATTCAGGGGGTTATGGGAAAGACCATGGATGTGATCGCAGACATTCTTTTCCCGGAACTGGAAAAAGAGGTGCGCATGAAATTGTTAGATCAGTGCTGTTCCATGGAAAATGACTACCTGAGAGAGCATGGTGGAGTTTTGTATCCAAAATTGGAGGAGACACTTTCTGCACTGAAAGAAAAGTATCCGCTCTACATCGTGAGCAACTGCCAGAGTGGTTATATAGAGGCATTTTTAGATCATTACGGATTTGGAAAATACTTTGAAGATATAGAGTGTTATGGAAATAATCTGAGACAGAAGGGCGATAATATCAGATTATTAGCAGACCGGAACGGGTTGACAGAGGCAGTGTATGTCGGCGATATCCAGGGGGATTATGATGCCAGCTGCCACGCAGGTGTCGGGTTCATCCACGCAGCATATGGGTTTGGAACAATTGCAGCGGACGTGCCGGAAATCCATACATTTGAGGAACTTACAGAGACAGCAGACCAATATTTTGCTCTGCGGTAAGAAATTATAAGGGTTTATCATATGACAAAATTAGATGAGTTAGTAACACAGATCAACAGAGAACACGTTTATATCCAGACACATAATTTTCCGGATCCGGATGCCATCGCAAGTGCGTTCGGCCTGCAGGAACTGTTAAAGCTTCGCGGGATTCATGCGACGATCTGCTATAAGGGGAAAATCGACCGTTACAGTACAGACAAGCTGAGAGAGATTTTGGACATCAGACTGGTAAATATTGAGAATATTGACAGTGAACTCACGGAGGACGACGAGGTTATCCTGGTAGATGCGCAGAAGGGCAATTCCAACATTATCGATATGACCGGGGATGAGATCATCTGCATCGACCATCATCCGGTTTATGAGAAAACGGAGTACCGGTTTACGGATATCCGGCCGGGTGTCGGGGCTTGCGCATCGATCATAGCACAATATTTTTTTGAAAATGAAATACCGATGGATCAAAGAATTGCAACAGCGCTGACATTTGGAATCCGTATGGATACACAGAAATTGTCGAGAGGCGTATGCAAGATGGATATGGAAATGATCTGGCGCATGTTTGACCTGTGTGATCAGGATATGATTTATCTCTTAGAGAACAGCACACTCTATTTTGAAGATCTGATGGCGTATTCCAAGGCGATCTCAAGCATTGAGGTGTTTGAGAATATCAGTTTTGCAGATACCGGAAGGGATTGCCCGGAGGCTCTGATCGCCAGTGTGTCAGATTTTATGCTTGCATTGGTGGAAGTCTCTTTTTCAGTGGTCTATTCCAGAAAAAAAGAAGGGATCAAAATTTCTGTGCGGAGTGAGCGTCCCACATTAGATGCCGGAAAAATTATAAGCAAGGCGTTAAAAGGCATCGGAAGCGGTGGCGGGCATGCTACGATGGCAGGCGGTTTTGTGCCGTTTGACGGAAATGACCGGGAGGAAGATCTGATGATCCAGAACATCCGCGAAAGATTTATCGATGTGATCAGCAGGACGAAACGAAAGTCATTAAGATAGGTGGAAAATCTTGACTTTTCGGGGAAATCTCTGTATAATCACAAGAGATTGAAAGCAATGGCTGGTTCATTGTGAAAAAGAAAAGACGATGACGAAGACAGTAGTTGTTAAGAGAAAGGCAAAGAGAGCCGGGAATGGTGTGAACCGGTGCGAGTATCTTAGGAATGAACATCACTTCCCAGTCGCAGTCCAAAATGTTTTTACAGAGTAGGCACTGACGTTTTTCCTACGTTACAGGGAACGGGTATATGATTTTTATAAAATCTGTACATTGTAATTAGGTGGTACAACGAATATAACCCCTTCGTCCTATTTACAGGAAGAAGGGGTTTTTTGCACGTTAGGCATGAGCCGTGCGGCTGCAAAAAAAAGAACAAACTGACGTGCATCAGTAAAAATGAAGAAAGAGGAAAGATCACATGTATAACAAAGTTGAAACAAATATGAACTTCGTTGACAGGGAAAAGCAGACAGAGAAGTTCTGGGAAGATCATGACATCTTCAAAAAATCAATGGAACAGCGCAAACAGGGAGAGACCTACACATTCTATGACGGACCTCCGACTGCAAACGGAAAACCACATATCGGACACGTATTAACACGTGTTATCAAAGATATGATTCCAAGATACCAGACTATGAAGGGAAAATATGTTCCGCGTAAAGCCGGATGGGATACACACGGACTCCCGGTTGAGTTAGAGGTAGAGAAGATGCTCGGCTTAAACGGAAAAGAGCAGATTGAAGAGTACGGTATGGAACCTTTCATCAAAAAATGTAAGGAATCTGTATGGAAATACAAGGGAATGTGGGAAGATTTCTCAGGAACCGTTGGTTTCTGGGCAGATATGGAAAACCCATATGTCACCTATGATGACAACTTTATTGAGTCCGAATGGTGGGCATTAAAACAGATCTGGGACAAGGGATTGTTATACAAAGGCTTCAAGATCGTTCCTTACTGTCCTCGTTGTGGTACACCACTTTCTTCCCAGGAAGTTGCACAGGGTTATAAGACTGTAAAAGAACGTTCTGCAGTGGTACGTTTCAAAGTTGTCGGAGAGGATGCTTACTTCCTTGCATGGACTACAACTCCGTGGACACTTCCATCCAACGTTGCACTCTGTGTGAACCCAAATGAGACTTACTGCAAAGTAAAAGCCGCAGACGGATACACCTACTACATGGCAGAGGCACTTCTTGACAAAGTGTTAGGAAAGCTTGGCAATGAAGAGGAAGGTGTCAAAGCATATGAAGTATTAGAGACTTACACCGGAAAAGATTTAGAGTACAAAGAATATGAGCCGTTATATGCATGTGCAGCAGAAGTGGCAGCAAAACAGCATAAAAAAGGACATTTTGTTACCTGTGATACTTATGTAACGATGTCTGATGGTACCGGTATCGTTCATATAGCTCCTGCATTCGGTGAAGATGATGCGAATGTTGGACGTAAGTACGATCTTCCGTTTGTACAGTTTGTAAACGGAAAAGGTGAGATGACAGAAGAGACACCTTATGCCGGATTATTTGTAAAGAAAGCCGACCCTGAAGTATTAAAAGATCTGGATGCGCAGGGCAAATTATTTGACGCACCAAAGTTCGAACACGAATATCCACACTGCTGGAGATGTGATACACCGCTTATTTACTATGCAAGAGAGTCATGGTTCATCAAGATGACAGCAGTCAAAGATGACCTGATCCGTAATAATAATACTGTAAACTGGATACCGGAATCCATCGGTAAAGGACGTTTCGGTGACTGGCTTGAGAACATCCAGGACTGGGGAATCTCCCGTAACCGTTACTGGGGAACTCCTTTAAATGTATGGGAATGTGAAGGCTGCGGACATCAGGAGTCTATCGGAAGCCGTGCCGAATTAGCAGAGAGAAGCGGAAACCCGGATGATGCCAAAGTGGAATTACACAGACCGTATATCGACGCTGTGACCTTCAAATGCCCTGACTGTGGCAAGACCATGCACAGAGTGCCGGAAGTGATCGACTGCTGGTTCGACTCAGGAGCAATGCCGTTTGCACAGCACCATTATCCATTTGAAAATCAGGATTTGTTCAAACAGCAGTTCCCGGCTCAGTTCATTTCCGAGGCGGTAGACCAGACACGAGGATGGTTCTATTCCCTGATGGCAGAGTCCACCTTACTGTTTAATAAAGCTCCTTATGAAAACGTTATCGTTTTAGGACATGTACAGGATGAGAACGGACAGAAAATGTCCAAATCCAAAGGAAATGCAGTCGATCCGTTCGATGCATTAGAGACTTACGGAGCAGATGCGATCCGCTGGTATTTCTACATCAACAGCGCTCCATGGCTTCCAAACCGTTTCCATGGAAAAGCAGTGCAGGAGGGACAGCGTAAGTTCTTAAGCACCTTATGGAACACTTATGCATTCTTTGTACTGTATGCAAACATTGACGGATTTGACGCAACAAAATATAAACTGGAATATGATAAATTATCCGTGATGGATAAATGGTTACTGTCCAAATTAAATACCGTGATCGGCGCTGTGGATGATAACCTTGGCAGTTACAAGATCCCGGAAGCTGCAAGAGCACTCGATGAGTTTGTGGACGATATGAGTAACTGGTACGTAAGACGCTCCCGTGAACGTTTCTGGGCAAAAGGAATGGAGCAGGATAAGATCAATGCCTACATGACACTTTACACAGCGTTAGTAGAGATCTGTAAATGTGCAGCACCAATGATCCCGTTCATGACAGAGGAAATCTATCAGAACCTTGTATGCAGCATTGATAAAAATGCGCCGGAAAGTATTCATTTATGTGACTTCCCAGTTGTAAATGGAGCATACATCGACAAAGAGTTAGAGAAAAATATGGATGAGGTATTAAAGATCGTGGTTATGGGTCGTGCGTGCCGTAATGCAGCAAACATCAAAAACCGTCAGCCGATCGGAAAGATGTTTGTCAAAGCTCCATTTGAACTTTCAGAGTACTTCAAAGAGATCATCGAAGATGAGCTGAATGTGAAGAAAGTTTCCTTTACCGATGACGTAAGCTCCTACACAAGCTATACGTTCAAACCACAGCTGCGTACCGTGGGACCAAAATATGGAAAATATTTAGGACAGATCCAGAAAGCTTTAGCAGAGCTTGACGGAAACGCTGCTATGGCAGAGTTAAAGGAAAATGGATTTATCACTTTGAAGTCTGTCAGTGATGATGTAAAATTAGCAGAGGAAGATCTGTTAATTACAATGACACAGATGGAAGGTTATGTAACGGAGGGGGACAATACAGTAACCGTTGTCCTTGATACCAACTTAACACCGGAGTTAATTGAAGAAGGATTTGTGCGTGAGATCATCAGCAAGATCCAGACTATGAGAAAAGAAGCAGGATTCGAAGTGATGGATAAGATCATGATCTCTTATCAGGCAGATGACAAAGTAGCTGCAATCTTTGACAAATATGGTGATGCGATCAAAGCAGATGTACTCGGACTTGATGTTGTAGCTGGCAGTGTGGATGGATACGAGAAAGAATGGAATATTAATGGGGAAACCGTTCTTTTAGGTGTAAAAAAAGGAGAGTAAGGAAATGTCTAAATCAGCAGCAGTCTTCAATAAGAAAAAATTTATCAATGATGTAACAGAGACAGTCCGTCATATGTACCGCAAACAGTTAAAAGAAGCAAGCCAGCAGGAGATTTTCCAGGCGGTATCCTACGTCGTAAAAGACGTTGTGATCGATGACTGGCTGGCAACCCAGCAGGCATTTGACGATCAGGATCCAAAGATTGTCTATTATATGTCAATGGAATTTCTGATGGGCCGTGCGCTTGGAAATAACCTGATCAATTTAAAAGCTTACAAAGAAGTGAAAGAAGCTCTGGAAGAAATCGGACTGAATCTTGACGTGATCGAAGATCAGGAGCCGGATCCGGCACTCGGAAACGGTGGTCTTGGACGTCTTGCAGCATGCTTTATGGAATCACTGGCAACACTTGGATACGCAGCTTACGGCTGCGGTATCCGTTACCGTTATGGTATGTTCAAACAGCAGATTTCGGATGGTTTTCAGGTAGAGGTACCGGATAACTGGTTAAAGAATGGCTACCCATTCGAACTTCGCAGACCGGAGTATTCCTACGAGATCAAATTCGGCGGCTATGTCCGTACCGAAGACATGGGAAATGGCAACACCAGATTTATCCATGAAGGCTATCAGTCCGTTATGGCGATCCCGTACGATATGCCGATCGTAGGCTATGATAATCATATGGTAAATACGCTGATGATCTGGGATGCAGAGCCTAAGGAAGGTTTCCAGTTAGATTCCTTTGATAAAGGAGATTATAACAAAGCGGTAGAGCAGGAAAACCTTGCTCGTAATCTGGTGGAAGTCCTTTATCCGAATGACAATCATATTCAGGGAAAAGAGCTTCGTTTAAAACAGCAGTACTTTTTCGTATCTGCAAGTTTACAGCGTGCGATCGCAAGATTCAAAAAGCATCATGAGGATATCCATCAGCTGCCTGAGAAAGCAGTATTCCAGATGAATGATACACATCCGACGGTTGCAGTGGCAGAGTTAATGCGTATTTTGCTGGATGAGGAAGGCTTAAGCTGGGAGGATGCGTGGGATATCACAACCCACTGTGTTGCTTATACCAACCATACCATTATGGCTGAGGCTCTTGAAAAATGGCCGATCGAGATTTTCCAGAGACTGCTTCCGCGTGTATATCAGATCGTGGAAGAGATCAACCGCCGTTTTGTTTTACAGATCCAGGAGCAGTATCCGGGCAACAATGAAAAAATTGCAAAAATGGCAATTTTATATGATGGTCAGGTAAAAATGGCGCATCTTGCGATCGTTGCAGGTTATTCTGTCAACGGTGTTGCCAGACTGCACACAGAGATTTTGAAAAAAGAGCAGTTAAAAGATTTCTATGAGATGATGCCGCAGAAGTTCAATAACAAAACCAATGGTATCACACAGAGACGTTTCTTAGCACATGCGAACCCGCTTCTGGCTGACTGGGTGACAGCACATGTGGGAGAAGGCTGGATCACAGACCTTTCCCAGATCAGGAAACTTGCGCCTTATGCAGATGATAAAAAAGCACAGCAGGAGTTTCTTGAGATCAAACACCAGAATAAAGTACGTCTTGCAAAATATATCAAAGAGCACAATGGAATTGATGTGGATCCGGATTCCATCTTTGATGTACAGGTAAAACGTCTTCATGAGTACAAACGTCAGCTGTTGAATATCCTTCATGTTATGTATCTCTATAATGAGATCAAAGAGCATCCGGATATGGAATTTGTTCCAAGAACATTCATTTTTGGTGCAAAGGCAGCAGCCGGTTATAAAAATGCAAAACTTACCATTAAACTGATCAACAGCGTTGCAGAAGTGATCAACAATGATAAGAGTATCAATAATAAGATCAAAGTGGTATTTATCGAGGACTACAAAGTTTCCAATGCAGAGTGGATCTTTGCAGCAGCAGATGTCAGCGAGCAGATTTCAACTGCAAGTAAAGAGGCATCCGGTACCGGTAATATGAAGTTCATGTTAAACGGTGCCCTGACACTTGGAACGATGGACGGTGCGAATGTTGAGATGTACGAGGAAGTCGGACCGGATAATATGTTTATTTTCGGTATGACCTCTGACGAAGTGATCGCACATGAGCATAACCGTGATTATGATCCGATGCAGATTTTCAACACGGATCAGGATATCCGCAAAGTTCTGACACAGTTAGTGAACGGATTCTACTCACCGAACGACTCCGAACTTTTCCGTGACCTGTACAATTCACTGCTGAATACACACAGCACACAGTACGCGGATACTTACTTTATTCTTGCAGACTTCCGTTCTTATGCAGAAGCGCAGAAGAAGATCATGGAGTATTACAAGAACAAGAGCGCCTGGGCAAAGAGCGCTATCTTAAACATTGCACATTCCGGCAAGTTCTCATCCGACAGAACGATTCAGGAATATGTGGATGATATCTGGCATTTACCGAAGGTGAAGGTTGATGTGGAATAAAGTGATAAGAAAATAAAATTACAAGAAGGACAGTCTCTGTGAAAAAGGGGCTGTTTTTCTATATTTATGTTATGTCAAAAACAAATTGACAATTTTTTCGATACAAGTTATGGTAATAAGGAAATCTTTTTTATCAAATTGAGGGTGCAAGGTCTGCATAAAAATCCAGTTAAAACTGCAAGTGCAAAAAGCGACGAAACTATTTTCCTGAAATATCAGGTATATAGGAAGGAGCAATTATATATGGGAAAAAAAGTATTGAAAGCAGATACTGTAGTAAAGAATTACTGGCGGAATAACGAACAGTTTGCAGATATTTTTAATGCAGTTTTATTTAATGGAAATAAGGTTATAAAACCGGAAGAATTAGAAGATATGGATACAGAGGAATCTTTGGTATTAGAACACAAGGAGTATATACAGAGTATTGTGGCAGCAAGAGATAACGTTAAAATCAGAAAAAAATCTACCACTTATGATGCTGAATTTGTTATACTTGGATTGGAGGGACAGGAATGTATCCATTATGCAATGCCGTTAAGAGTGATGGGATATGATTATAGTACATACAAAAAGCAGTATGATGACAATGCGGCAAAGCGTAAAAAAGAAAAAGGATTAACAGAAGATGAATATCTGTCGGGAATGAAGAAAACAGATAAATTTATTCCTGTTATTACAATCGTTATCTATTATGGTGAGAAGCCGTGGGATGGAGCAGTATCTTTGCATGGGATGCTAAATATTCCAAAAGCAATGGAAACATTTGTGAATGATTATAAAATACATCTGGTGGAAGCCGGAAAAAATAATCTGGTATTGCATAATGTAAATAATCAGGATTTATTTAATCTGCTTGAAATTCTTTTAAGCAGAAGTGGAAGAACAGATGGAAAAAAAGAAAAAGCAATAGATTATACAAGAAAACATAAGGTAGACAAAGCTGTTATTATGACAGTAGCAGGCACTATGAATGGAAAAATTGATTATAATGAATTGATTGGGGAAGGAGAGAAAGGTATGGTCAGTGTATTTCAGGAAACATGGAATGAAGGAGAGGCAAAAGGTATTATTGAAATGGGGAATGACTTTGGACTTTCCGAGGAGGATATTTTAGCAAGACTTCAAAAAAAGTTGAATGTTTCACTGCAAAAAGCACAGGAATATCTTTACGCATATAGAAAACAGAACGCATAAGATATGCTCTCGGCGGTTTGCCTAACAATATCTTTGCTTCGCGCTATGTTTCTTATATTCCAAATAAAGAGCAGTTCATCGCCTATAATACAGTTACATTTAACGTTACCATTTATGAGATAGATTTGTTATACTTAAGTAGAAATTGCAAAAAAAATAGTTTGGAGAGGCAGCTATGGCAGAATTTATAAAATTACCTGTTGGAATTGACAATTTTGAAAAAATCCGCAGAGATGGTTTTTATTATGTTGATAAAACCAGTCTGATCGAGCAGCTTTTAAATAACTGGGGAGAGGTCAATCTGTTCACGCGTCCACGTCGGTTTGGTAAGACATTGAATATGAGTATGCTCAAATGTTTCTTTGAAATCGGTACAGATCAGTCGCTGTTTGAAGGATTATATATTTCTAAGAATAAGGCTTTATGTGATGCATATATGGGAAAGTATCCGGTCATATCAATCAGTTTAAAAGGGGTAAATGCAGACAGTTACGAAAATGCACGCAGCCTGTTGAAACGGATTGTGATGGAAGAAGCGAAAATGCACCGGATTATCATGAGTGGAAATAGGTTAGATGACATAGACAAGGCAGAATATATGTCGCTTGTTACAGGAGATATGGGCGAGGACACACTTGTATACAGTATGAAAACGCTGACTGCATTACTGGAAAAGTATTATGAGAAAAAAGTGATTGTACTCATTGATGCGTATGATGTACCTCTTGCCAAGGCAAACGAGAATGGTTACTATGACCAGATGGTTTTACTTGTCAGAAATTTATTTGAAAACGTGTTAAAGACAAACAGTAGTTTGAAATTTGCAGTTTTAACAGGCTGTCTGCGTGTGGCAAAGGAGAGCATTTTTACAGGACTGAACAATTTTAAGACAAATTCAATCCTTGATGAAGAGTATGATGAGACGTTTGGATTTGTCGATGATGAAGTGAAAGAAATGCTTCATTATTACGGTCAGGATACACACTATGAAACGGTAAAAGAGTGGTATGACGGATACCGCTTTGGAAATGCAGATGTTTATTGCCCGTGGGATGTCATTAATTATTGCGATGCGCACAGAAGGAATCCGATGCTTCCACCGGAGAATTATTGGACTAATACCAGTGGAAACGATGTGCTGAAACATTTTATAGAAAGTGCAGGAGCAGCAAAGGGGCTGGCAAAAACAGACTTAGAGAGACTTGTAAATGGTGAAATCGTAGAAAAAGATATACGTGAGGATCTGACTTATAATGAACTGTATGCATCCATGGATAACCTTTGGAGTACACTTTTCATGGCGGGATATCTTACGCATAAAGGCAGAGTTGATACAAAAAGATTCAGACTTGCAGTGCCAAACAGAGAAATCCGGAACATTATCACAGAGCAGGTTCTGGCTTTGTTTAAGCAGAATGTGGAAAAAGACGGACAGCGTCCGTGATACTTAATGTAAGGTTATGTTAGAAGAAAACTAATTTCAAGAAAGATGTGACATGTAAAAATGTTGCATCTTTCTTTTTTATTGTTGCAGTCTGCGGTCAATTGGTTGCAATGTAAAAACGAACATGATAATGTGATAGTAACAGGAAACGGAAGATGCGCAGAAGCGCAAAACAAGGAGGCTAAATCCTCTCCTCACAAGGGTTCGGATTTTGCTTCGCAAAACAAGGAGGATTTTATGATCTGGGAAGATGTATTAGCAAAATTTAAAGAGTTATTCGGGGATGAGGGTGAAATCGGTGTTTATTTTGCACCGGGACGTGTGAACATGATCGGTGAGCATACCGATTACAACGGAGGACACGTTTTCCCTTGTGCACTCACTATTGGTACATATGGTGTGGCAAGAAAAAGAGATGATAAGAAACTTCGTTTCTATTCCATGAATTTTGAGCAGCTCGGTGTGATTGAGTCCTCAGTAGAAGGATTAAAGCCGGAAAAAGAAGCTGACTGGACGAACTATCCAAAGGGAGTTATGTGGGCGTTTGGCGAGAAGGGAATGAAAGTAGAGCAGGGCATGGATCTTGTTTTATTTGGCAATATTCCAAACGGCTCCGGACTTTCTTCTTCTGCATCAGTTGAAGTTCTGACCGGATATATTTTAAAAGATATGTTTGGATTTGACGTAACAAATCAGGATCTTGCGCTGATCGGACAGTTCTCTGAAAATAAATTCAACGGCGTAAACTGTGGTATCATGGATCAGTTTGCGATTGCAATGGGAAAAGCAGGTCATGCGATTTTCCTTGACACAGCAACTTTAAAATATGAGTATGCACCGATCAAACTGGAAAATGCAAAGATCGTGATCTCCTGCAGCAACAAAAAACGTGGGCTTGGAGATTCCAAATACAATGAGAGAAGAAGTGAGTGCGAGACTGCACTGGCAGAACTCCAGAAAGTTGTTAAAATTGATTCCCTTGGTGAACTCACGGAGGAACAGTTTGAACAGTACAAAGATGCGATCAAAGATCCTGTCAGGGTAAAACGTGCAAAACATGCGGTTTATGAGAATCAAAGAACCATCAAGGCAGTGGAAGCATTAAAGAATAACGATGTTGCTCTGTTTGGTGAGTTAATGAACGCCTCCCATGTTTCACTTCGTGATGATTACGAAGTAACCGGTATCGAGCTTGACACATTGGTGGAAGAGGCATGGAAAGTAGACGGAGTGATTGGTTCCCGCATGACAGGTGCAGGATTCGGTGGATGTACCGTCAGCATCGTAAAAGATGAGGCAGTGGATTCCTTTATTGAAAAAGTAGGTGCTGCTTACAAAGATAAAATCGGTTACGCTGCTGATTTCTATGTAGTTGAGATCGGTGACGGTCCAGTAAAATTGGATTAATAATTCTTAAATAAAGAGGATAACACAATGATTCAGGAAAGAATTTTAGAATTGACAGAATATGGCCTTGTGACCGGGCTGGTAGAGCCGGAAGACAGGAGATTTACCATTAACCGCCTGTTAGAACTTTTTCATCTGGATGAATTAGAAGATGAAGTGGCAGCAGCCTATGCAAAGAGAACTCCGATGACGCAGGAGAGTGCAGAGGCAGCATTGGAAGGCATCTTAAATGAGATGCTCGATTATGCGGCAGAAGATGGACTGATGCCGGAGGATACGATCACATACAGGGATCTGTTCGATACAAAGATCATGAGTATGCTTGTGCCGAGACCAAGCGAAGTGATCAAAAAATTCCAGGCACTCTATCAGATCAGTCCAAAGGAAGCAACCGATTATTTTTACAAGTTAAGCAGAGATACAAACTACATTCGTAGATACCGTATCAAAAAAGACCAGAAATGGACTGCAGATACCGAGTTTGGAACATTGGATATCACCATCAATCTCTCCAAACCGGAAAAAGATCCGAAGGCGATCGCAGCAGCCAAGCTTGCAAAACAGAGCGGTTATCCAAAATGCCTTCTGTGCAAAGAAAACGAGGGATATGCAGGACGTGTGAACCATCCGGCAAGACAGAACCACAGGATCATTCCGGTAACGATCAACCACAGTGACTGGTTTTTCCAGTATTCACCATATGTTTACTACAATGAGCACTGTATCGTTTTTAACGCAGAGCATACACCGATGAAAATCGAGAAAGCAACCTTTGGAAAACTGTTGGATTTTGTAGAGCAGTTCCCACATTACTTTGTCGGATCGAATGCTGACCTTCCGATCGTTGGTGGATCTATTTTGAGCCACGATCATTTTCAGGGTGGACATTATGAGTTCGCTATGGCAAAAGCACCGGTGGAAAAAGAGCTGGTCTTCAAGGGATTTGAGGATGTGAAAGCCGGAATCGTAAAATGGCCAATGTCCGTGATCCGTATCAGCGCACCACAAAAAGAGCGCCTGATCGAGCTCGCAGATAAGATTTTACTTGCATGGAGAGGTTATACGGATGAAGATGCATTTATTTTTGCAGAGACAGAGGGCGAACCACATAACACGATCACTCCTATCGCAAGAAAACGCGGCAATGATTATGAGTTAGATCTTGTACTCCGCAATAATATCACGACAGAGGAGCATCCGCTGGGTGTTTACCATCCACATGCAAAACTTCATCATATCAAAAAAGAAAACATTGGTCTGATCGAGGTTATGGGACTTGCAGTGCTTCCAGCCAGATTAAAAGATGAGATGGCAGCATTAGAACAGGCAATCTTAGACGGCGCAGAAATCCGTGAGGATGAAGTGCTTGCAAAACATGCAGACTGGGTGGAGGAATTTCTGCCTAAGTATGGATTTACAGCAGGAAGTGGTCTGGAAGGTGAGATTACACCGGAAAAATTACATGAGATCATTCAGACAGAAATCGGTCTTGTGTTCAAAGAAGTTTTATTGGACGCAGGTGTTTACAAATGCACAGAGGAAGGCAGAAAAGCGTTCCAGAAGTTCGTAGATACCGTCAATGCATAAAAATACAGGGGAGTATTTTTAATAAACAAAAACTGTCCGGGGCAGTATCCGTAAGGAAAATGTCCTGTGGCAGTTTTCTTTTTTTATCTATTTACTTTCATACAGTATTGTTGTAAAGTAATAATTGTTCCGTAGATCTGTACATATATGGTGCAGACAGCAGGAAAAACATTCGAGAGTAAGAAAACAGTGAGGAAGAGAATATGATTTCACAGAAAATACAGAAGGCATTGCAGGGAAGTTCTGCAATCCGTGCAATGTTTGTAGAGGGAAATGAACTTGCCGCCAGGGTGGGAAGAGAGAACGTGTATGATTTTTCATTGGGGAATCCTGCAACACCGGCTCCGGCAGCATTGAACGAGGCAATTAAGCAACTGGTGGATGAGACCGATCCGCTGGTTTTACATGGATATATGGACAATGCCGGTTACCCGGATGTCCGTCAGGCGGTTGCAGAGAACTTAAACAAGCGTTTTGGAACTGCATTTACTTCCCGTAATATTGTGATGACAGTGGGAGCAGCGGGAGGATTGAACATTATTTTTAAAACAATCTTAGATCCGGGTGACGAGGTGATCGTGTTTGCCCCATATTTCGGAGAGTACAAGAGTTATGCAGCCAATTTTGATGCGGAAGTCGTGGAAGTGGCACCGGATTTTGAAACATTCCAGCCAGATCTGATGGCATTTGAAAAAGCGATCAATGAAAAGACCAAGGCAGTGATCGTGAACACACCAAACAATCCGACAGGTGTGATCTATCATGAAGAAACCATGAAAAAGATGGCTGAGATTCTGGAAAAGAAGGAAAAAGAGATTGGACACGAAATTTATCTGATTTCCGATGAGCCTTACCGTGAACTTGTCTACGATGGAAATCAAGAGGATTTCCTGACGAAATACTATAGGAATACAATTGTAGGTTATTCCTTCAGCAAATCCCTTTCCCTTCCGGGTGAGCGTATTGGATATGTGGTTGTTCCGGATGAGGTGGAAAATGCAGATCAGGTCATTGACGGCATTGTTGTATCCAACCGTACCCTTGGTTTTGTAAATGCACCGTCTCTGCTTCAGAAAGCGGTAGCAAAATGTCTGGATGAGAAAACCAATCTGGCATTTTATGATGAAAACAGAAAGATGTTATACGAAGGACTGCAAAAGCTAGGTTTTCACTGCATCAAACCGGAAGGCGCTTTTTATATGTGGGTAAAATCTCCGGATGCAGACGAAGAAAAATTTGTTGCAGCAGGTAAAAAATACAATATCATCATGGTAAAGGGCAGCGCATTCGGATGTGCAGGCTATGTCCGTCTTGCTTACTGTGTTTCCCATGAGACGGTGAAAAATGCCCTGACTGCGTTTGAAAAACTGGCAGAAGATTACGGATTGTATACAGAATAAAATGAGCAGATTGTAATGAATTTGTGAAATGTATCAGGAAAATCGAGAGAGTGGAGAGAGTAAAATTTATGAGTAACTGGGAAGAATATGTAAGGACAGTGGAACCGTATGTTCCGGGAGAGCAGCCAAACCAGCCGGACATGATCAAATTGAATACCAACGAAAACCCATATCCGCCTGCACCGGGCGTAGTAGAGGCTTTGAAGAACTTTGATACGGACAAATTGAGACTTTATCCGGAACCGACCTGTAAAGTGTTAGTCGATGCGATCGCAGATTATTATGGAATCAGGAGCAGTCAGGTGTTTACCGGTGTCGGTTCGGATGATGTGCTTGCCATGATATTTATGACATTTTTTAACAGCGAAAAGCCGATCCTGTTTCCGGATATCACCTATTCTTTTTATGATGTGTGGGCAAATATGCTTCGGATTCCGTATGAGACAAAAGCGTTGGATGATGATTTCCAGATCAAAAAAGAGGACTATTATGGGGAAAACGGTGGCGTGGTGTTCCCAAATCCGAATGCACCGACCGGAATTCTTATGCCGCTTTCAGAGATCGAGGATATCATTGCACACAACCGCGATGTAATCGTAGTTGTGGATGAGGCATACATTGATTTTGGCGGGGAGTCTGCGCTGCCTCTGATCGAAAAATATGACAATCTTCTCGTGGTACAGACCTTTTCAAAATCGCGTTCCCTGGCAGGTATGCGGCTTGGGTTTGCGATGGGAAATGAAAAGCTGATTCGGTATATCAATGATGTGAAATATTCTTTCAATTCCTACACGCTCAATCAGACAGCGCTTGTACTTGGTGTGCAGGCGATCAGGGACAGGGAGTATTTTGAGGAAACCTGTGCGAAAGTCATCGCTACAAGGGAATGGACGAAGTGCGAACTGAAAAAGCTTGGATTTTCCTTTGGGGATTCCATGAGCAACTTTATTTTTGCAACACATGAAAGAGTTCCTGCAAAAGAAATATTTGAAGTACTCCGGGAGCATAACATTTTCGTGCGCTATTTTTCCAAGCCGAGAATTAGCAATTATCTGCGTATCAGCATCGGAACCCAGCAGGAGATGGAGCGTCTGACCGCTTTTCTGGCTGTTTTTCTGGGAGAATAACAGGATGCCGTCAGGTATAAATTAAAGTTATAGTTAATATGAAAATAAGTGTTGCTTTTTCGACTGGATTCGACTATTATAGAATTTGCATCTGTAACACTTTAGTGTGTAAAACAGATATTTACTTTAAAACTTTACTATGATAAAATGTGCGTAGATTGGAAGTTTCTGATTATAGTAAAAGATGATATCATTTTGATTTATGAGAAGGAGAAGGTAAAATGAGCAAGAAACTAAGGACCGAGGCAGTAGACCATCTTTTTGATGCGATTTTAAGCCTGGAAAACAGAGAAGAATGTTATACTTTTTTTGAAGATGTCTGCACTGTGAATGAGCTGCTTTCCTTATCACAGAGATTTGAGGTTGCCAAGATGTTACGTGACCAGAAAACATATCTTGATATTGCAGAGAAAACAGGTGCTTCCACAGCGACCATCAGCCGTGTAAACCGTTCTTTGAATTATGGGAATGACGGATATGACATGGTATTTGCCAGAATGGCTGCATCAGAGACAAACGAAGCGTAAAACAGAATAGAAAAACCCGGAAAAAAAGAAAAACCCGGAGCTGCACGGATCATGTCTGGTATAGACAGTGTTCCATTCAGCACCGGGTTTTATTTTTCTTTTTTGGAAGGATCTTTTTCTTCGTGCAGCATCTGATCGACAATGCGCTCGATAATTGTTTTTTTCAGGTAGACATCATAGCTTAACATGCAGATAAAACTGAATGTCCGTAAAAGCTCTGCATCCTCACCTTCCATGCCCTCAAAAGTTTTCATGGAGGTGTTAAACTTCTTTGCAAGGTCTTTCATGATATTTAAGGTTTCCTGATGCTCCAGACCGAACACTTCTTTATAGATATCCTCAAGACTCATCTCGGAGCTGCCTTTTCCAAAATATCTGTCCGTGATCGGATTTAAGATACTCTGGATGTCACTGATGCTTAAGATACTTTTAAAATAGTAGATAAAGATCAAAGTCAGCACATGTTCTTTGGAATATTTTTTCTTTTCAGGTGGAGGAAGAAGATCGTTTTTTGCATAATTGTTGATCATGGTCTTAGTCAGGATCTTATCGTCCTCATGCCGCTTGGATGTGGCAAGCTGGGAATCCATAAATGTTGTCACCTGATCCATGTAAAGATCGATATTCGGGATATCTTCCGGTTTTACATAGTCGATTTTGTTAAATTCATCTAATATATCACTTAAAAATTGTTTTGTATTCATTTTTTTACCTGCTTTTACTCTTACTAGTTCAATCGTATTCTCTACATCAGATTATATAGTATTGAAAACTAGATGACAAGATACAATTGAATTTAATTGTATGAATTTGAATGTGGACGGTCGTAGATTTTTTCTGACGCAAAGGTAAAAAAAGAGACGGGTGTATTTGACAAAAATATATGTTTGTCATATAATGCACTTAACAAGAAAGCCGATAGATAGGTGTGAGCTATCTACTCCGGCGAAAAATCAATGTTAAAATAACCGTCAACTTTTCTCAGGAGCTGGACGGTTATTTTTTATTGTTAAAAAAAGAAAATATGTTCGATTTTACTGTTCATAAGCAGGGATAATGTGTTACAATAGATGGGAATATGATATTGTAATAAAAAAGGGATTGAATATTACAAACAACAACGGAAATGGAGATTTCTATGAGTATTTATGATACATTGAACGAACAGCAGAGAGAAGCGGTATTTCACACGGAGGGACCGGTTTTGATCTTGGCGGGTGCAGGTTCCGGAAAAACGAGGGTTCTGACACATCGAACCGCTTATCTGATCGAAGAAAAGGGCGTGAATCCATACAATATTATGGCGATCACCTTTACGAACAAAGCAGCAGGTGAGATGCGTGAGAGGATCGACCAGCTTGTGGGATATGGCTCTGAGAGCATCTGGGTATCAACGTTCCATTCTACCTGTGTGCGCATTTTAAGACGCCATATTGACCGTATCGGGTTTGATACTAATTTCACAATTTATGATTCCGATGACCAGAAAACACTGATGAAGGATATCTGTAAGCGTCTGAATGTGGATACCAAGATTTACAAAGAGCGGAGTCTGCTTGCTGCGATTTCCAAGGCAAAAGATGAACTGGTAGATCCACAGGAATTTTCTCTCCGGGCGGTCGCTTCCGGGGATTTTGCGAAACGGAAACAGGCAGAGATCTACAGAGAGTATCAGGATGCACTGCGGCGGAATAATGCACTTGATTTTGATGATCTGATCGTAAAGACGGTTGAATTGTTTAAAACGGATGCCCAGGTGTTAGACTACTATCAGGAACGTTTTCGCTATATTATGGTGGACGAGTATCAGGATACGAATACGGCACAGTTTGAACTGATCAGTATTCTTGCAAGAAAGTATAAGAACCTGTGTGTCGTTGGTGATGATGACCAGTCTATCTATAAGTTCCGCGGTGCGAATATTTATAATATCCTGAACTTTGAAAAACATTTTCCGGAGGCAGTGACGATAAAACTGGAACAGAATTACCGTTCTACACAGAATATTTTAAATGCTGCAAATGGGGTGATCTCCAACAATATGGGACGAAAAAGAAAGACACTCTGGACAGACAATGAAGCGGGGAAAAAAATCGGTTTCAAGCAGTTTGAGACAGGCTATGAAGAGGCAGAGTATGTCGCAAAGGATATCAATGCCTGTGTGAAGGACGGCAGATATCATTACGGTGACTGTGCTGTTCTCTACCGCACAAACGCACAGTCCCGTCTTTTTGAGGAAAAATTTATTGTATCCAATATTCCGTATAAGATTGTCGGCGGCGTGAACTTCTATGCAAGAAAAGAGATCAAAGACCTGCTTGCCTATTTAAAAACAATCGATAATGCAAGAGATGATCTTGCTGTCCGCAGAATTATCAATGTGCCAAAACGTGGAATCGGTGCAACAACCTTAAACCGTGTGGCAGATTATGCGGCGACGGCAGATATCAGTTTTTATAATGCACTAAAAATGGCAGACGATATTCCAACACTCGGTAAGAGTGCAGCAAAGATCAAGCCATTTGTGAATTTTATTCAGGTGATGCGCAGTAAAGTAGAGATTATCAGCGTTTCTGAACTTTTGCAGGAGATTATAGACGAAACCGGGTATGTGAAAGAATTGGAAGCGGAAGATACCGAAGAGGCAAAGGCGCGAATTGAGAATATCGATGAGTTGATCAGTAAAGTGGTTGCTTACGAGGAAGGCGAGGAACATCCGACACTCAGTGGCTTTTTAGAGGAAGTGGCACTGGTTGCAGACATCGACAGTCTCGATGAGGGCAGTGATTATGTTGTTTTAATGACATTACATAGCGCAAAAGGTCTGGAGTTCCCGAAAGTTTACCTTGCCGGAATGGAGGATGGATTGTTCCCGAGTTATATGTCCATCACTTCGGACAGTTCTTCTGAGGATCTCGAAGAGGAGCGGCGTCTGGCTTATGTGGGTATCACAAGAGCCAAAGAAGAACTTACGATCACCTGTGCAAGACAGCGTATGATCCGTGGCGAAACGCAATATAATAGAGTATCGCGGTTTGTTCGGGAGATCCCGTCTGAGCTGTTGGACAGTGAACTTAGAAAGCCGGAATCTGCAAGAGGATCTTCTTTTGGAAAAGAGAGCAGTTTTCCATCTTTTTTACAGAATCAGACAACTGCACGACCGAAAAGAACAACACTGCGCCAGCAGCCATCCGGACAGAGCATGCAGGCAAAGGCACTTGTCACAAAGGGTGTTGTAAAGTCAGAGCTTGACTATGGCATCGGGGACGCCGTATCGCATATCAAGTTTGGCAGAGGAGTTGTGAAAAACATTATGGATGGCGGAAGAGATTACGAGGTGACCGTGGATTTCGAAGGATATGGTGTGAAAAAAATGTTTGCATCTTTTGCAAAATTAAAGCGTATCTGATTCTGTCCGGGAGCATGGAAGTCTGTGTATCCGAAACTCTAAAAAAAATATAAAATTTTTGAAAAATGCAAATTTTTTATATTCGAAAAGTAAAGGATATGGTATAATGGGCGTAAGCAATGAGCGGTGCACATAGATTTTTCTGGTGTGTATTGCGTTTAGGTTTTGCATATCCTATAAAAGTATAAATAAGAGAAGGAGCGGAACACTATGAACAAGGTGGAAGATTTCATCAATGCGACAAAGTTAAACGACTTACTCAATAAGAAAGAGGATCTGATCAATATGACAAAGTTGAATGAATTATTAAACAAAAAAGAAGCAGAAGAAAAGAAAACATCAAAGGTTGTATGGATTTTTGCAATCATCGGTATTATTGCAGCAGTTGCAGCAGCAGTATATGGCGTATATCGTTTCTTTACACCAGATTATCTGGAAGATTTTGAAGACGATTTTGAAGATGATTATGATGACGATTTCTTCGAAGATGAAGAGGACGAAGAAGAGCCGGCAAAACCAGCAGAGAAAAAAGAAGAAGAATAAAAATAATCTGGAGGGCTGCGGATGCAGCCCTTTTTTCTTGTGTAACAGATAAAAGAAATAGAAAACTGTGAAGTTAATAAAATGTCAATGGAATCATGGACTATTTTATAGTTGATGAAATAAAAATGTGAGGAATTTATGAAAAAAGGACAAATCATAGAAGGCGTGATCGAGCGCGTAGACTTTCCAAATAAGGGAATTATCAGAACAGAGGATGGCAGACAGGTTATTGTAAAAAATACGATACCGGGACAGAGAGTGTCTGCTTCCATCAATAAAATCCGCAAAGGAAAGGCAGAGGGCAGACTTTTAGAGGTATTGGAAAAGTCACCGCTGGAAGGGGACAAAACAGGATGTGTCCATGCCGGGGAATGTGGAGGATGTACTTATCAGACACTTCCATACGACAGGCAGCTTGAGATGAAAGCAGAACAGGTAAAAAAATTAATGGATGATGTGATCGATCAGGAAAACCGGGATTACCAGTTTCTGGGAATCAAGGAAAGTCCAAGGCAGACCGGATACCGCAATAAAATGGAATTTTCCTTTGGGGATGAATTTAAGGATGGACCGTTAGCACTTGGAATGCATAAGCGTGGAAGCTTTTATGATATTGTGACGGTGGAAAACTGCCAGATCGTGGATGAGGATTTCAGAAAGATCCTGTCTGTCACACTTGCTTATTTTCGTGAAAAAAATATCACCTATTACCATAAACTGCGTCACACCGGATATTTAAGACATCTGCTTGTCCGTAAGGCAGTCAAAACAGGGGAAATATTAGTAGATCTGGTGACTACAACGCAGACGGATTTTCCGGGGATTGCCGGAGCACAGATGGATGAAGTTGAAAGTACGTTGAACAATGCACAGGAAAACGCATTTGCAGGAACGGAAGAGGAATTATTAGAGGGCTGGAAAGCTGCTCTTCTTGCGGCAGATTACAAAGGTATCATGACAGGTATTCTGCATACGAGAAATGACAATGTGGCAGATACCGTGACGAATGAAGGCACGGATGTTTTATATGGACAGGATTTCTTTTACGAGGAATTGTTAGGGCTTCGCTTTAAGATAACACCATTTTCTTTTTTTCAGACAAATTCCCTGGGTGCAGAGGTGCTATATCAGACTGCCAGAGAGTTTATCGGAGATGCACTTCCAAGCGGAACAGACGCAGATATTGCGGAGCATGGTAAAATTGTATTCGATCTGTATTCCGGAACCGGAACGATCGCACAGATGCTTTCTCCGGTAGCTAAAAAAGTGATCGGTGTGGAGATCATTGAGGAAGCAGTGGAAGCTGCCAAAGAGAATGCACAGTTAAATGGTTTACATAACTGCGAGTTTATCGCAGGGGATGTGCTCAAAGTCATTGACAGCATTGAAGAAAAGCCGGATTATATTGTACTTGATCCACCAAGGGACGGAATCAATCCAAAAGCTTTGGAAAAAATCATTCGTTACAATGTGCCTCAGATGGTTTATATTTCCTGCAAGCCGACCAGTCTGGTAAGAGATCTGGAAGTTTTACAGGCGAGAGGATATGAAGTGAAAAAGGTCTGTTGTGTCGATATGTTTCCTTCGACGTTTCATGTGGAGACGGTAGTTCTTTTGTCCCAACAAAAACCAGATGACACGATAGAGATCGACTTAGACCTGG
>ERZ835980.57-NODE-57-length-136498-cov-4.762582_pt1 | contig 136498 bp, 118 predicted proteins | sample MGYA00519943_ERZ835980 | MGnify/ENA primary metagenome ERZ835980 (study PRJEB31850, sample SAMEA3708791) | human gut metagenome | biome: human gut; feature: human-associated habitat; material: faeces | place: China | collected 2014 ... | reverse complement strand
ACACAGACTGTTTTCACTCCGCTGACGGCTGGGTCGTATGCGACGAAAAAACGGCAGATGTTTGTGAGAAAGATGAAATTCATCCCCCGACGAAAGATGAGCTGTCGCAAAGAATTGCTGATACGCTTTGCGGCATGATCTGACATTTTAAATTATAAAATAACTGCCCGGCTGTGGTTTTTGTTGCCTCAGCCGGGTTTTGTTACAGATTTTTGCGTTTTTACTTTGCAAGATTTATCATGCTGTTTGCTTTCATATAGTCGTATACCTGCTTGCCGTGCTCCTGTTCCTCGGTCTGGATATGATTTAAGAGCTTACGGCAGTTTTCATCATCAAATTCAAAAATACAGGTATCATAGAGCGCTGACGCGTGCTTTTCGCCGTTGAGGACGTCGGTGCATAAATAGCAGTCGCTTTCCTTGTCGGGCGTTGAATCGGTGGTATAGGTTGCGGCAAATGTCGGTTCAGCCTTCTGTGAAGCTGCGGCAGGAGCAGGAGGGTTTCCTGATTCGATCTGTTCAAGCGTTTGCAGATGTTCTTTTTCCTGTGTGGCAATCGACGAAAACAAATTCTTGAGCTGCGCGTCTTTTGCGCATGATGAGTGCTTGGTGTATTTGTCGATACAGAGCTGTTCTTCGTTTTTTAGATCCTTTAAAAGATCCGTTTCTTTTTGAGTAAGCTGCATAAAAAATCACCTCGCAGTTATTGTTAGCCGGAGGTGAGAAAAATATTCGTGTTTGTCATCTAAGCGCTATTGTTTCGTCGTCAACGCCTTTTTCAATGGAAACGATTTTCACATAGTAGCTGTAACTCGGATTTACGGTTATGAGCACGCGCTCTCCTATTTTTTTGCCGGCAAGCGCTTTCCCTGCCGGCGATTCAATACTTATGCGGTTTTCCATGACCTCCGCACGCATTGTTGTTACTATCTGATATGTTTCTTCTTCGTTATCCTCTTCAATGAATACCGTAACTTTGTCAAAAAGACCGACGGTGTTTTCGTCCGAGTTTGTTTCAACGACTTCCGCCGTCTTTATCATGTTCTGAAGAAATCTTATACGCCGCTCGTTTGCGTTTTTCTCCTGCTTTGCTATATGATACTCTGCGTTTTCGCTCAGATCTCCGAAAGCGCGTGTACGGACAACCTCTTTTAAAAGTTTAGGTCTGAGTTCCGTAATGCGGTATTCGATCTCCTCTTTCATTTTCTTTATATCGACTTCGGTGAGCTTATTGTTCATATATAACGCTTCCTTCTGTTAAATTCAGTCAAGTTTAACTCTCATGCTTACGGCTTTTGCGACAATAAACGCCACAATAAGCTTTATTGCGTCGGGAATAAGGTAAGGAAAAACACAGGCGCTGAGGGCCGCAAGAATCGTTATATGTCTGCTCGTTGCAGTGTATACGTACACGTACCACATTGTTCCGAAAGTATAGCAAATCGCAAGTCCGAACAACAGAGAAACAGCCTGCGAGAATATATTTTTGGTGAAAACATAAGTAATAAACGAATATGTCAGCGGAATCAGGAGAAAACCGAATATGTAGCCGCCCGTTGTTCCGATGAGCGCCGAAATACCGCTGCGGAAACCGGAAAATACCGGGACACCGACCGCGCCTAAGAGTATGTACAGAGCAACAGCCGCAAAAGAACGTTTTCCGCCCAATATCAGCGTTGCCGTAAATACCGCAAAGGTCTGTAAAGTAAAGGGAATAATGCTCGGTACGGAGATCCATGAACATACTGCTATTATAACCGCAAACATGGCGATATAAGCCATATCGCGTATTTTCTTTGATGTAGTCGATTTTGTCATTGCAATTCCTGCCTTTCCGCAATATTTTAGCACATACGTGTGCAAAATTCAATAACAGCTTATAAATGATTTTTGTAAACAATGTTAATCTTTAATGCACGTGATTTTTGCATAAATTCGACATTTATGTATTTTTTGTAACCAACGCAGCTGTTTTTCTCCCAAAATGCATTACTTTTAATACAGATTGTTAAAATGTGAAATGGAACGTTTTTATTTTTTCAAAAAATCTTGACAAAGAATAAAGCTTTTGCTAAAATAACTGAAAAGTTAAAAAGAAAAACGCGTTATGAGCAAAAAGAGTAGCACGGAGAAATTCCAAAGAGAGCTGCCGTATGGTGCGAGGCAGTGAATAGTATTCGATGTGAAGTTCGTTTTGCCAGCAGTGTGCCGAAAATGAAAAGTAAGCGCAACGGGAGTGACCGTTATATCACCGAAGCAATGATTGTTGCTTTATTTGAGGCTTTGTCAATGATGACGAAGCGAAGCAGAGTGGTAACACGATTTAAGTTCGTCCCTGCAGTCGGTAAGACTCGGGGATTTTTTTAGTTTATACGGCGCAAAAAGCGCATGATATAAAATATAATAACGGAGGAAAAGAAAATGAAAATCAAAAAGATTCTCGCACTCGCACTTTCACTTGCACTTGTAAGCATATCCCTCATATCCTGTTCGGGCGGACAGAAGAAATATGTTGTCGGTATTTCTCAGCTCGTCGCACACCCTGCGCTTGACGCAGCTACCCAGGGATTTGAGGATTATCTTAAAGAAGAATTCGGCGACAATGTTGAGTTTGACTATCAGAATGCCGCAAACGATATTCCGATATGCACAACAATAGCAAACAACTTTGTTTCAAAGAAAGTTGACCTTATTATGGCTAACGCAACTCCTGCACTTCAGGCTGCGGCAAACGCAACTCTTGAAATTCCGATTCTCGGCACATCAGTTACCGAATACAGCGTTGCGCTTAATCTTGACAACTTCAACGGAACCGTCGGCGGTAACATCTCCGGCACAAGCGACCTTGCTCCTCTCGACGAACAGGCTCAGATGATACTCGATATCGTTCCCGATGCAAAGAATGTCGGTCTGCTTTACTGTTCCGCAGAACCTAACTCCGAATATCAGGTAAGCGTTGTAAAAAAGTACCTTGAAGATAAGGGACTTACCTGCACTGAGTATAAGTTCTCCGACTCGAACGATGTAATTCAGGTAAGCGAACTTGCTGCAAACAACAGCGATGTACTTTATATTCCTACCGATAATACGGCAGCTTCCTGCGCAGAAACCATCAATAACGTAGTTCTCCCCAAGAAAGTACCGATAATCGCGGGCGAAGAGGGTATATGCTCCGGCTGCGGCGTTGCAACGCTTTCCATAAGCTACTACGAACTCGGTAAAGCTACCGGCAAGATGGCTGCAAAGATCCTCAAGGGTGAAGAAAAAGTTTCCGATATGGCGATAGAATACGATCCTAACCCTGTAAAGAAATATAATCCCGAAATTTGCGCAGAACTCGGAATTACCGTTCCGGACGATTACGTAGCGATAGGAGAATAATTGCCGATGGGACTTCTAAACGCACTTCCCGGAGCTGTCGCACAGGGCATTATCTGGGGCATAATGGCAATAGGCGTATATATTACGTTCAGAATACTTGATTTTGCCGACCTTACGGTAGACGGCTCTGTTTGTACCGGCGCTGCGGTCTGCGCGGTACTCATAACGTCCGGCTGGAATGTGTATGCGGCAATGCTTGTTTCCTTTGCGGTCGGTATGCTTGCGGGACTTCTTACGGGTGTGTTCCACACATTTATGGGAATACCGGCAATACTTTCCGGTATTCTGACGCAGCTTATACTCTGGTCTGTAAACCTTAAGATCATGGGTAAATCCAATATCGGTCTGAGCGCGCGCACATTCAATGTTCTCGTAACTCAGCTTAAGACCAACGCGACGCTCATAGTTCTTGCAATAGCAAGTATTCTTCTTATCGCAGCGCTGTACTGGTTCTTCGGAACGGAATTCGGTGCGTCCATAAGAGCGACGGGCAGCAATATTAACATGAGCCGCGCGCAGGGCATAAATACAGGACTTACAACAGTGTTCGCACTTGTTCTTTCAAACGGTATTGTTGCGTTTGCCGGAGCGCTGCTCGCACAGTATCAGGGCGCTGCTGACATAAACATGGGCAAAGGCGCTATCGTTATAGGTCTTGCCGCCGTAATTATCGGTCAGGCTCTTGTATCGGTGTTTCCTAAGAACTTTGCCATAATGCTTTTCGGTGTTATCGTAGGCGGTATCGTATATTATGTTGTGTACCAGACCATTATATTCTTGGGACTCGATACAGACCTTCTGAAGATGCTTTCCGCTGTGGTAGTTGCGATATTCCTTGCGGTTCCGTACTGGAAGAAAAAAGTATTTTTAAAACCAAAGAACGTAAAGGAGGCGAAATAAGTCTGTGTTAAGGATAGAAAACGTATATAAGACCTTCAATCCAGGCACCATTAATGAAAAGGTTGCGCTTAACGGCGTTAATCTTACATTGAACAAAGGCGATTTCGTCACCGTAATAGGCGGAAACGGAGCAGGAAAGAGTACGCTTCTGAATGCGGTATGCGGAGTTTGGAAACCAGACTCGGGCAAAATTATAATCGACGGCAGCGACGTTACTTCAATGCCCGAATATAAGCGTGCAAAGTTTCTCGGACGTGTGTTCCAGGATCCCATGATGGGCACGGCTGCCGGTATGGAGATACAGGAAAACCTCGCGCTTGCGTCAAGACGAGGAAAAATGAGAGGTCTCGGCTGGAATATAACGCGTAAAGAAAAAGAGTATTATAAAGAAATACTTTCGCAGCTCGGTCTCGGACTTGAAAACAGACTGACAAGCAAGGTGGGACTTCTTTCCGGAGGTCAAAGACAGGCAGTAACGCTGCTTATGGCAACCATGAACAGTCCAAAGCTTCTGCTGCTCGACGAACATACCGCAGCGCTTGATCCTAAGACTGCCGCAAAGGTTCTTGAGCTTTCTGACAAGCTTATTTCCGAAAACAGTCTCACAACGCTTATGATTACTCATAACATGAGAGACGCTATCAAGCACGGCAACAGACTTATAATGATGAACGCCGGAAAAGTAGTTGTTGACGTAAGCGGCGAGGAAAAGAAAAAGCTTACCGTAGAAGATCTGTTAAAGCTCTTCTCACAGGCAAGCGGAAGTGAGTTCAACAACGACAGGGCAATGCTCTCGTAAAAATTTCAAAACAAAAATTAACAGCAAGTCTTGTACAATCGATGTGCCTGACCTGCTGTTTTTTTATTCGCGTCTTGTATGCGGATATTATTCAGATGTGTTGTAAATCAATTCCCGCGCGGCTTTTTTTGCGGAGTCTGTGATGTTTATACCGGCAATAATGCGTGCCGTTTCTTCAATGCGCTGTTCCTCTCCGAGCGCGGTAACGCTTGTTACGGTGCTGTCGCCGTCGTCAAACTTTGAAACGAGAAAATGCGTCTTTGCGAGAGATGCGATCTGCGCCGAATGTGTGACGCAGAGAACCTGCGCATATTTTGCGGTCTGTAACAGCTTTACGCCGATTCTGCGTGAAGTTTTACCGGAAATACCCGTGTCAACTTCGTCGAAAATAAGAGTGTCAACGCCGTCCTTTTTTGCAAGTACGCTCTTGATTGCAAGCATGAGTCTTGAAAGCTCGCCGCCGGAGGCTGTTTTACAGAGCGGCGTGAAATCCTGACCGGAGTTTGTGCGGACAAAAAACTCAATATCGTCTGCGCCGTCCCTTGAAAAAGGTTTGGTGTTAATTTGCACCTTGAATACGACCTTTGACATTTCAAGATATTCAAGTTCTTTTTGTATAAGCTCTTCCAAAAGCTTTGCCGAGTTTTGCCGCGATTCCGTAAGCAATTTTGCTGCTTTTTTGAGTTTTTCTCCTGAAATTCTCATGCGTCCGAGAAGTTCTTCCGAACGTTTGCCGGAATTCTGAAGTTCCGACAGCTCGGATTTTGCCTTTTCGAGATATTCTATCACATCGCTTTCGGCAGGGCCGTATTTTCTTTTTGCACGTGCAATGCCGTCAAGCTTCTGCTCGATTCTGTCGAGTGCCGCCGTAGGATCGGAAACAGGGGTATCAGCCATATCAAGAAGTGTTTCGCCTATGTCGTCAAGCTCGGAACGTATGGCGTTCAGCCTGTCTATGTACTCGTCGGCAATGTCCGACACTTTTGCAAGGCTGTTGAGCGCCTCAAGCGCTCTGTCTATACATTCGCAGGCGGAAATGCCGTTTCCCGAACCGTTCAGATTATCATAGACTGTGTTTACGCACTTTGAAATTTTTTCGATGCCCGAAAGCAGTTTCTTTTCCTCAATAAGCTTGTCCTCATCGCCCTGTTTGATTTTGAGCGCCGATATTTCGTTTATCTGAAACTGCAATGTTTCTATTCTTCTTGCGTTTTCGCTCTCGTCTTTATTGATACTGTCGTATTCGCGCTTTAAGACACAGTATTCTTCAAAGGCTTTTTTGTAATTTTCAAGAATGTCCGAGTTTTCCGCAAAGCTGTCCAATATCGGACGGTGCTTTTCTTTAATCAGAAGTTCCTGATTGTCATGCTGTCCGTGAATGTTTATAAGAACCGTGCTTAGTTCGCGAAGAACAGCAAGAGGGAAGGTGCGGAAATTTATTTTGACGGTGTTTTTGCCGTCTGCGGTAAAGGTGCGCGAAATATACAGCCGACCGTCCTCGTCGACTGACAGATCGAGTTCCGAAAGCTTTGCGAGAGCCTTTGTTCCGACTGACGAGAATACCGCGTCAACTCTTGCCGATGTTTCGCCGTTTCTTATAAGCTCTCTCGAAACACGTGCGCCGCATAGCGCGCCTATCGAGTCTATAATAATGCTTTTTCCTGCACCCGTTTCTCCTGTGAATGCACAGAAAGAGTCCGAGAACGTTATGTCCAGACTCTTTATAAGCGCAATATTTTCAATGTGTATCGACTCAAGCATATATGTGTCTCCTTTGAAAGAGCGTAAGTTTAACCCTTAATGCTCTTTGAAAGCTTTTTTGCAAAATCTTCGGCGTCATTCTCTGTCGCCATTACTATAAGTATCGTATCGTCACCGGCAACCGAACCTATTATTGTGGGAACGTCGAGCGCGTCTATCGCGGCGGCAGCCGCCTGAGCCATGCCGGCAAAGGTTTTTAGTACAACAATGTAACCGGCTCGGTTTATTTTTACTACGGCTTCGGAAAGTATGTTTCTGAATTTGTTGCCGAGACGTGTGTCTATTTCGGTGTTGACGGAATTTGCAGCGTATTTATATTTCGTAAGCCGTCCGTGGCGTACACCCGTGCTTATCTTTACAAGACGCAGATCCTTAATATCGCGAGAAACGGTGGCCTGCGTTGCATTGTAACCGTTTTTTGCAAGGTACTGTGTCAGTTCCTCTTGGGTTTCAATGTCGTATTTGCTTATGAGTTCAAGAATTTTCGACTGTCTCTGAGATTTCATATTAAATCAGCTTTCCCGAAATTATTTATCAAAAGAACTGTTTGCAATGCCCATCTTGCGGTTTAACAGACTGTAAAAGTCTATATCTTTGAGCCGTATGAGCTTTGTGTAGTTCTGTGATTTTGTTATTCTTACAATGTCTCCGTCGTATATTGATTTTGCGCCGACACCGTCAACCGTGCAATATGCTTCGTTAAGTTTGTCCGCCGAAAAACGCACTTCTATTACCGACGAATCCGAAAAGACAATAGCACCGGAATTTACGCACATATACGGGCAGACCGGAATTGCGCATATACACTCAAGTCTCGGATCAATTATCGGACCGCCTGCCGACATACAGTATGCGGTAGAACCTGTAGGAGTTGAAATTACGATTCCGTCGGCACGGTAGGAAGTGATGTTTTTGCCGTCGCACATAAGTCCGAGTCCTGCCATACGTGAAACCGCGCCTTTTGAAATTACAATATCGTTGAGCGCGTTTGCAACAAATACGGTCTTTCCGGAACGGACTATCTCGGCTTTAAGCATCATTCGTCTGTCAATGGTGAGATTCGGACACTTTTCGATTTCGTCGGCGGAACCTAACGAAAGAAGCGGTTTTATAAGATCAAATTCCGAACATTCAAGTTCCGCAATGTATCCGACGCGTCCGAGGTTTATGCCGAGAATATAAGTGCCGAAAGCCGCAGCTTTTTTTGCAATTTTAAGTATTGTTCCGTCTCCGCCGAACACAATGCATAACTGAGCTTTTCTGTACATCAGATATTCGGGGCAGTATTCAATGTTGAAGTCCGAAAGTACCGTTTCGGAAAGCGGAGGATTTCCGCCGTATGGATTTTTCAGACTTTCAGACATCATAACGCGCACATTGTACTTTTTGAGCATTGTCAAAAGTTTTGCGGTGTTCTGAAGATTTTTGTCTTTGTTGGGATTTACCGTTACGGCGATTTTGAGCATAATACATCTCCGAAAAACAGCATAATATGCTGCAAATTCTAACTTAATACATATATAATAGCATAAAGCGCATAAATATTCAATAACTTTTTGTTACTATTCGGCTCTAATGTGAATTAAATATTCGACATTGCCCGAAGTTCCGGTAATCGGCGATTCTGTGCTGCCGCAGAATTTAAAACCGCAGCTTTTGGCTGAGTTTATGACGTTTTCGAGTGCCGCACGGCGTGTTTTTTCGTCTTTGATGACGCCGTTTTTGCCGAGTTTGCTTTTAGACATGGTTTCAAACTGCGGTTTTACAAGCGTAATTATGTCGCACGGACGTGAAACGGTCTGCACGATCGCGGGATATATAAGCGTCTGCGAGATAAAAGATACGTCCATGACAACAAGAGATATATCTTCGGAAAAATTTTCTTTTGTGAGATACCTTGCGTTTGTGTTTTCAAGGCTGACAACTCTTGCGTCGGCGCGCAGCGCTTCGTCAAGCTGATTTTCACCAGAATCAACGGCGTATACCTTTGCCGCACCGTGTCGGAGCAGCACCTGGGTAAAACCTCCGGTTGATGCGCCTATGTCGCAGCATACTCTGCCTGAAACGTCAACGCCGAAATGCTCCAATGCGTGTTCAAGTTTTAGCGCACCTCTGCCGACATATTTTGCTTCTGGGCATTTTGATTCGTCTATTTTTATATCTGCTCCGTCCGGTATCTGTTCGGACGGTTTTAATATTATTCTGCCGTTTGCCGAGACACTCCCGCTTTCGATAAGCTGTTTTGCGCGGTTACGGCTTTTGCAGTATGAATTTTCGTACAGGTAAATATCTGCTCTCATGTTAAATCTCCGATTTTGTCAGTCTACGAAAATATTATAAAATTCCATTGTCATTTTGTCAATGATATTTAGTATTCCGATACGCAAAAATATTTAACATCAGATTAACATTTATAACATATTTTGAAAACAAACGCAATACCTATTGAAAATAATGTCGGAATTTAGTAAAATAGCTTGAATGTAAAAATACAGTAAAGGAAGTATAATGCAATGAATAAACAGGTCACTATTTTCGATCATCCGCTGATTACACATAAGCTTTCCATACTCCGCGACGAGAGAACCGGCGGCAAGCAGTTCAGAGAGCTTGTAGAAGAAATAGCAATGCTTATGGGATATGAAGCGCTCAGAGATCTTCCTACGGAGTATGTTGAGATTAAAACTCCAATTACCACAACAAAGCAGAAGATGATTGCAGGAAAGAAACTCGCCATTGTCCCGATACTCAGAGCAGGTCTCGGCATGGTAGACGGATTCCTCGCACTCGTACCGTCGGCAAAGGTAGGACATATCGGCCTTTACCGCGACGAAGAAACTTTAGAGCCTCACGAATATTATTGCAAGCTTCCCGTAGATATAGCAAACAGACTTGTTATCATACTCGATCCCATGCTCGCAACCGGCGGTTCGGGATCTGCAGCCATTAACTTTATCAAGCAGAGAGGCTGCACCAACATTAAGTTCATTTCGATTATCGCAGCACCCGAAGGAATAAAGAAGATCACCGAGGATCACCCCGACGTACAGCTTTACTGCGGCTGCCTTGACGAAAAGCTCAACGAAAACGGTTATATCATTCCCGGTCTCGGCGACGCGGGCGACCGTATTTTCGGTACCAAGTAATTTAATTAAAAAGTTATATCTGCCGTGACGCTCGTATTTTCGGGTGCCGCGGCATTTTGTTTTGCAAGGCTTGTAAAGTCGGGGTTTATGTCTGCATATTATAGTTTTAAGGACAGTGATGTGCATGACGAGAAGAAAACGCCGCAGAATTAGAGCTTTTCTTTTTTTTACTTTTATAATAATTGCGCTGGGTTTTGCTTTTATCCTTATCGAAGAAAGACTCTCTCCGGTTGTCGCCGATATATCAAGACAGGCTGTAAAGTCAAAAGTTTCGGTTATTATCAGCAAGACCGTCTATGACGAAATAAAGAAAAGCGGAGTTACATACGACAAGCTGATTTCGCTTGAAAAAGACGCAAACGGTCAGATAACCGCGCTCAAAAGCAACATAATCGAAATAAACAGGCTGAAATCATCGCTTTCGCTTGAAATTCTGGAGCAGCTTGAAGAAATCGACGATATGGATATAACAATACCGATGGGCAGTATATTCGGCAGTGAAATACTGTCCGGCAGAGGGCCTAAAATGCATATAAAAATAATGCCTGTCGGTACTGTCGCGACAGGCGTTGAAAACCGCGTTTCGTCAACCGGGATTAACCAGACACGGCATCAGGTAATGCTAAGGATAAATGTCCAGACGGCTATAATTACGGCTTTACGCAGTACAAGTGCGGATATTTCAACAGATGTCTGCATTGCCGAAACCGTGCTTGTCGGAAATGTGCCGGAAACCTATACCGCAATAGACGCGCACAAAGAGAATGCTGACGGAGAGGACAATACAGTTATTGATCCCGACGATATTTTTAACTTTGTGTATTGATTTTCTATGCTGCTGTTCCTGCAAGAGCAATGTACATAAAAAGCAGCGAAACCGTCCGTCTTGCGTGCTTTTCGGGCATAAACCTCAAAAGGCAGGCGAATGAAAAAAGCAAAAGAATTCCGCAGAAAAGACTGTAAAGAAAATATTTTACCGATAAATGTCCGAGAAACGTTCCGATAACGATGACAATAAGTGTTGCGGCTGTTCCGAAGATAAAACCGTGTTTTATGATTTGCAAAAAGGGCCTTCCGCAGCCGAATGTCAAAGGAAAACAGGTGCTGAGTATTATCGCCGTCCCGAAAAATACACGCACTTTGCCGGCGAGTGCGGCACATATTACAGCAAGCAGGAAAAGCAATATTACGGTTTTAAGATTTACTTTTTTAAGATCGTCTTTTGTGATTTCGTTTATGTTCATGTTATATCACCCGTTTTCTATTTTTGCCGCATAAATCCAAATAATTCAAAAGTTACTTTATGACATGGATAAGGCACTTTTTGACATTGAACATGGATTTTTGAAATGATATAATCAAATCATAAACAAAATGTTACGGAGGATATTAAAATGTTTGTAAATACGCCGCCTATGGGCTGGAACACATGGAACACTTTCGGTCATAACATCAATGAAGAACTTGTAATCAAAATGGTAGATATGTTCGTTGAAAAGGGATTTAAGGATGCAGGATACGAATATGTCGTAATTGACGACTGCTGGTCGGAAAAAGAAAGAGACGAAAACGACAGACTTGTTGCCGATCACAAGAATTTCCCGCACGGAATGAAGTACATAGGCGACTATATCCACTCAAAAGGATTAAAATTCGGTATGTATTCCTGTGCCGGAACAAGAACCTGTGCAAACTATCCGGGAAGCTACGAGCACGAATATATTGACGCCAAAACCTTTGCGGAATGGGGCGTTGATTTGCTTAAATATGACTTTTGCTACTTTGACGGAGTTGATGCAAAACGCGCATACCTTACAATGAGCATGGCGCTCAGAGCTTCTGGACGCGATATACTTTTCTCAGCTTGTCAGTGGGGGGTTGATGATCCCGGAAAATGGATCCGTTCGGTAGGCGCGCATATGTTCCGCTCAACTGGCGATATTAACGATACATACGAGTCTCAGCTTGATATAATCACAAAGCAGAAATACAATTTTAACTGTAATGCCGCAGGCTGTTTCAACGATCTCGACATGCTCACCGTGGGTATGTACGGAAACGGGCTGGTTGGCCGTCCGAACATGATGACCTTTGACGAATACGAGCAGCAGTTTGCATTCTGGTGCTTTACGGGAAGTCCGCTTATGATGGGCGCAGATCTTTCAAAGGTTGACGATGAGTGCGTAAAGCTTATGCAGAATAAGGAGCTTATCGCGATAAATCAGGACAGAGAGTGCAGACCGGCATATCTTTTCTGCGAAACCGACAACTTGGTAGGCTCGATGCTTAAATATGTCCGTCAGCTTGAAAACAACGAATTTGCCGTTGCAATCTTTAATCTGCGCGATAAAGAAGTAAATGCGTCGGTAACATTCTCACAGTTCGGTGTTCCGTTCGTGTCGGGCAGAAATATCGACATGAAAGACGTTATGACGGGAGAAGTTTTCAACAGCAAGCATCATGAATTTCAGACTGTTGTAAAGCGACATCATTTCAAAATTTACAGATGTAAGTATTCAGAGGTGTAAAAGTTGGCACTGTTTCCCGTGTGTGAGGTGTGCGAAAAGCGCATAACGTCGGACAATGCGGCTCTTTGCGTGAAGTTTTTCGGAGTCGATCCTCCGCCTATGCTGTGCTATGACTGTATAGCGGCAAGATGCGAGTGTTCCGTGGAACAGGTCAAGGAAGTCGAGCTGAATTACAGACGTCTCGGCTGCACACTGTTTTCACCGCTTGAAGAAGAATAATTTTAAGACGAAAGTTTGCACTCAAAACGCGGCTTTCGTCTTTTCTAATGGTTTCATTCAAAATAATATAAAAAATTCTATAATTTTTCGTATTATTGCACTTTAATCGTTGACAAAGTAGAAATAATATGATAAAATGATAAAAAACGAAAGGTCGAGATGAAAATGAAAAAAATACTCGGAATTGCGCTTATTCTTTCTGTTCTGCTTTCTTTTGCAGGATGTCTCGGATATGATAAAGAAGAAATCGAACTTATGGACAAGCTTTCAAAAATTGAGTCTTTTAAGGCGGTATCGCAATCAAAACTTGACATAAGCGCGCAAATTCCCGATGATGTTAAATACAGTTTTGCTCCGCTCAGCATTGATTCATATTTAAGAGCGATAAGCGAACCCGAATACACATCCGAAACCGAGGTTACGCAGGAAAAAATCAAGTCGGTGTTTACGGTAAATACCGCCACAGGTACGGATAAATACGTCTATTATAAAATTATCGGCGAGAATGAAAACAATATACTGCTGCTTCCGACACCGGCAAAGGCATTGCTGCCCGAAAAGTACACACAGGCGGACTATGTTTCGTATAACAGCGATTCGCTGGGAAAGATTATAAAAAATGCGATAAAGGACAATACAGAAACCGACGTTGAACTTACCGCCGAGACTTTAAAAAGAGTGTCTGAGACTGTCGGAAACGCCTTCACTCTTTATGCAATGAATGTAAAACTGCCCGAAAAGCTTGTGACAAAAAGCGGCAATACATATACCGTAAGTCTTGACGACGCAAAATTAAAGAGTCTTGCAAAATCCTTTGTAAATACGTATTTTGAAAACGACCAGGCAAGAGAATGCCTTGACACTGCTCTGACCGAAATAGTCCCACTGTTCGGCGGTAAAGGCACGTTCGGATTTGAAAGTCCCGAACAGATGATTGCCGCAAAAGCGCAGGCAGACGCGCTTTTCGCACTTCTTGACAATATAAAAATCGTTTCAGATGACGGAATAAATATAGTGTATACTTTTGACGCAGCCGGCAATATTGTCAAAGTCGAGACAGACATAAATCTTTCATTTGACATAAACCTTATAAGTGCCGTTTTCACGGGCGTAAGTCTTTACGAACAGCCTTTTGTGATAAATTTAAGTTTTAAAGATACCACGAACTATACCGATGTAAACAAGCTTACCGCAGATAAAATCGAAATTCCCGAAATTCCATCTGATAAATGCGTTGATATAGCCGACTGGATAAACGAATACATTAATATAACAGCCGAAAAGAACACGTCGAATTACCCTGAGTTACCTGAACTTCCCGAAGCAGAAGAAACTAAGCCTGGAATTGTTCTGCCTGCACCGGACGGTTCGGTGACGGTTATGGTATACGGTTCTCCCATTGATTTCGGCGATTTCAAGCCTGTAAATGTTGACGGTACGCTTTACGTACCGTACGAATTTCTTGAAATCTACTACGATACCTGTGAAATTTCCGGTAAAACACTTACTATAAATGCCGGATATGCCGAGTATGGTTTCAGAGTCGGAAGTTCCGAAATCGACGCAAAAGAGTATAAAATGATACTCTCAAAACCGGTGATTGAAATTAATTCACATATATACGTTCCACTGAGAAGTACCGCAAAGGCGATATTCGGATATGACGTAAAGTGGGACGGACAGCTTAACTGCGCATATCTTGTATAATTTGAATTTTTTCTTTAAATAAATTTACAGCCGAAGAAGCAGCTGATTTGTTGCTTTCCCCGGCTGTTTTTTATGCTGTTGAGCGTGTGTTAGTTTTTCTTTTCGTTGACCGCAATCCAGATCTGCGTAAAAATCCTGACTTTTTGTGCTGATATGTGTTATCTTCCGGTTCCGAAGCTTTTTTCGGCGCGTCTGTACTCTGATGGCGATACGCCGCTTCGCTTTCTGAAAAAGACGTTTAAGTGCGAACTGTCGCAAAAGCCGTATTTATCCGCGATCTGCGCGGCAGACAGCGTGCCGATGGAAAGTTCGGAACAAATCATATTGTATCGCAGCCTGTTTGCATATTCTACCGCACCGCAGCCGAAATTTTGCTTTACAAGCCGCTCAAGCTGAGTCTTGCTGTAACCCGTCTTGCGGCAAAGCGCGGATATGTCAGCACCCGAAATAACGCTTTCGCGTATGGCGGATAAAAATGCATTTTTAAAATTACTGTCCTTACTTTGATTGCAGTTTTTTATAATGTCGATAAGCAGCGCCGACATTTTATTGATACATTCAAGCGCGTTAATGGGGGAGATGTCGCAAAGAACGCTGCGCGTAATTTCGTTTTTGAGTGATAAATGTTTGTTTGCGGGCAGTATTCTGATTTTTCCGGCGCATATTCTTTTAAGGCTTTCGCATATTCCGTATTTGTCGCCTGTAACGTTTATATCCATGCCTATCTGAGAATATCCGATTTCTGTGCGTATTGAATGAGGCGTGTTCGGCGGCATAATAAATACGTTTCCTGCAGTTACGTCAAATGTGCCTTTTGCAGTTGCTACGGTTGCGGTTCCGGAGGTAATTAAATTTACATGAAAACGGTCGTGACTGTGTTCGGAAAGAATAAAACCGGGTTCAGTTATAAAAATATTAAAAAAGTAAAACGGTTCGGGAATTTCAAACGCATTTGATATATGCTGTGACATTTGCGGCATTTGTTTCACCTCGGAACAAAAAATAATGTTTATGGGACAATTATACAATAATTCGGAACAAAAGTTAATTGTACCACTGAAAACTTTGTGTTAATATACGGATATAAAATAAAAATCGGAGGCGACCAAAATGAACAATTACTTTGATTTGCTCAAAATCTGGTGCGATCGGCTTATTGAGCTTCAGCTCGGCGAAAAACATGAAAAATACTTTCGCGGCGCTATTCTTTGTCCGTCATGCGCACTTATTCACGGAAGGCTTGCGGACTCGGTTTATCCGTTTACGTTAATGTATGATAAGACGGGTGATAAAAAGTATTATGATGCCGCAAAGCTTGCAATGCAGTGGGCGGATAACAATGTTTTAAGAACGCGCGGAAGATATAATAACGATAAGATCAATAATTGGTGCGGTACATCGGTGTTTTTTGCAGCCGCAATCGGGAAAGCACTTTTGTATCACGGTAAATGCCTTGATAAAGAAACATATGAAGAGTGGTATGGAAAATTTCTTGAGATAGTTGATTTCTGTAACTGCTATATGAAAAAAGCAAGACCTCACATAAATTATTTTGCGGCGCACGGAGCGCTGCTTGCACTGGCTCATAAAATTACCGGTGAAGACAGTTACAAGACCGAGGCATACAGATTTATGGAGTTTGTAAAAAATCAGTTTGACAAAGGTACGCTGCTCACCGGCGAAGGACCGATAGGAAAAGTAACGGCAAAAGGGTGCGGATATATAGATATTGGCTACAACGTTGAAGAATCGCTGCCGTCTATTGCCGAATTTGCACACTTTTGCGGTGATAAGGTGTATACGGATTTAGCGATAAAGGCATTTAAAGCACACTTGAATTTTATGTTGCCTGACGGAGCGTGGGACAACAGTTTCGGAACGCGCGCGAACAAGTGGACATACTGGGGCAGCAGAACGTCGGACGGAGCCCAGGCAGGTTTATGCCTGATTTCGGAATATGATGATGTTCTTGCCGAGGCGGCGCAGAGGAATTTTGAACTGTACGAAAAGTGTACACATGACGGTTTGCTCTACGGCGGGAAAATGTATATAGAATACGCCGAAGAACCGTGCGTTCATCATACATTCTGCCATGCCAAAGCGCTTTGCGCAATGATTGACAGCGGATTTGAACATAGAACCAGAGTTTTATTGCCTAGAGAAACTCAAAAAGGCGTAAAAGGCTTTAACAATGATCATGTATTGTTAATTTCAAAAGGAGATTTCAGAGTAACCGCAACCGATGCAGATACTTGTAATTACAGAGGTGCGGCTGTGTCCGGCGGAACGCTCTCGCTTGTATGGCACAATAAGACGGGTGTTGTTTTCAGCGCCGCGACCGCGGAGTTTTATCCTTCCGAGCCGACGAATATGCAGTTTTCGAAAAACGATCTTTCAATGCCCGACTGCGCTTTAAGAATTGTAAATTCCTCTTTTCAGAGCGTGAATGATCTTGACGCGAAAATGACATTCACCGAAACGGACGAATATATCGGTGTAACAGCCTGCGGAATTCTGAAAAATGCCGACTTTGAAGGAAATATCGGCTATACTCTTGATTACAGAATTTATGACGACCGAATTACCGTAACCGCGTCGGCAAAAGAAAAATCGCGCATATATCTGCCGATCGTCTGCGGCAAAGATGAAAAGTGCGGGCTTTCCGGCAATGAATTTACGGCTTTTAGAAAAACTGCAAAAATCATGATATGTGCAGACACCGCACTTTGTATAGACGGCGGCACTTCAAGGCGTAATTTTCACGTTATAGGAGGATTCGGCACGGTTCCCGTGTACGCGGTTCTTGAACCCGGAAAAATACAGACGTTTGAAATAAAAATACTTTAATTCAATAATAGCCGTTGAAATAGATCGGTAAGTATGTTATACTACCCTTATATATCAAATTGTAAGGGAAATTGTATGAAACGCATACTTGTTGTATTTTTGATTTCGGCGGTTGTTTTTTTGTCTTTGACCGTAAATGCAAAGGTCAGCCGCGACAATATTGCGGAAATAACCGAAAAAGCCGCAGCCTGCGTCTTAAAGAACACACCCGAGGCAAACGTCGGCTATCTCGGCGGAGAGTGGGCGGTTATAGGTCTTTTGAGGAGCGGTGCCGATGTTTCGGGGGAATACTTTGCCGGATATTATCGGAATGTAAAACAGTATACCGAAGAAAAATCTGGTGTACTGCACAGGGTAAAATACACGGAATATTCGCGCGTGGCACTTGCACTTACGGCAATGGGAAAAGATCCGTCCGATGTATCGGGTTACAATCTTCTTGAACCTCTCGGAGATTTTGACAAGACCGTAAAGCAGGGCATAAACGGTGCAATCTGGGCGCTTATTTCTCTTGACAGCGCTGATTATCCGATACCTTATAATAAAAGCGCAAAAACTCATGCGACAAGGGCCATGTACAAAGAATATATACTTGATCGCCGAAATTCCGACGGCGGCTGGTCTTTTTCGGAAAAGTCTGATGTTTCGGAAACCGATATTACGGCAATGGCTCTTATATCCCTGTCGCGTTACGCCAAAGATAAGGACGTAAGAAAAGTTGTTGACAAGGCTCTTGAATTTCTGTCGAAAAGTCAGGCTGCTGACGGAGGATACGGAACGTCCGAAAGCACTTCACAGGTAATCTGCGCGCTTGACGCACTCGGAATTGATATTCTGAACGATTCGCGTTTTATTAAAAACGGAAACACGACAGCCGATGCTCTTTACGGGTATTTCATCGAAAACAGCGGATTTTTGCATATCAAAGACGCCGCGTCGCAGGATCCTATGGCAACCGAACAGGCTTTGTATGCTCTTGCCGCAATGAAACGAAATTTAAATTCGGAGCCTAGTCTTTTTGATATGAGAGATGTCAGGAAAAAGGTTTCGATTAATGTACCGAAGATTTGCCGTGACAGCGTAAGCTTTGACGATATAGGAAATTCAGGCTGCACGGAAAAAATAACCGAGCTTGCAAAGCGCGGCATTGTCAACGGGAGAACGGAAAACACCTTTGTGCCGGACGGACTTGTTACAAGAGCCGAATTTTTAAAAATTCTTGTTTATGCACTCGGCATTGACGGAGCAAACTATTCTGCTTTTTCAGACATAAACACCGGCGACTGGTTTTATAAAAGCGTAATAAATGCGTCTTTTTCGGGACTTGTAAAGGGTGTTTCGGAAAACTTTTTTGACCCGAACGGATATGTCACAAAAGAACAGTGCGCGGTAATACTTTCGAGGGCTGCGGATTTTGCCGACACAAACAAAAATGCACCCGTAAAAAAATATGACGTCGATGAAATTCTCGGTGCTTTTACTGATGGTGCGGAAGTATCTGACTGGGCAAGAGAGGATGCTGCATACTGCATAAAAAATCAAATTATCGCACCGGAAAATGATGTACTGCATATGCGCGATTACGCTACGCGTGCGTGGATCTGCGGCGCGGTGTACAATCTTCTTGAAAAATCGGAGCTTTTAAAATGAATTTTTTTAAAAAGTACAAAAAAATAATTGCTTTTATAATTTCGGCTGTTGTTATACTTGCCGCAGCGTTTGTTTTTGACGGCACAAGACAGAGTGTTACGGACAAAAACGATAATTATAACAACGCTCCTTTGCCGCAGATTTCGGAAAAATCACCGGAGCCTGCCGACAGAGCCGAACCCGCCGGAAACGAAAATGCCGACACCGAAAATCAAACCGCACAGCCCGAAAACGGAACAGTTCCCGACAAATCGGACGTTATTCGCGAAGAAGTTCACGGCACAGACGGCGAATCCGGACAGCAAAGCGTTGAAAATCCTGCGCCGTTATCGGAAAAAAGTCATGAAACAAAACATGAAACCGACAGCAATACAATTTCCGAAACAAAAGGCACGACGGCGAAAAATGAGGTTAAGGAATCGGCTTGTACTGTTTCGATAAGCTGTGCTTCAATTCTCGACAACATGGATATGCTTGACATGGACAAGGCGGACTTTATTCCCAAAGACGGGGTTATTCTGAAAGAAACAAGCGTAAAGCTTGAAGACGGTGAAAGTGTTTTTGATTTGCTTGTAAGGGTTACAAAAGATAATTCGATCCATATGGAATTTTCCGACACACCGATATATAATACAAAATACGTAGAGGGCATCGCCAACATTTACGAGCTTGACTGCGGTTCGCTTTCGGGCTGGCAGTACAGTGTAAACGGAGTTTTTCCGAATGTCGGCTGTTCGGCGTATTATCCCGAGAGCGGCGACGTTATAGAATGGAAATACACGTGCGGTCTCGGACGCGATCTCGGAAACGCATACGCGGCGGAGGACAGCAATGGATAGCAGAATATTCCGTCACCCGACGGTGTGTTTTGTGTATTTTGCAAGCGTTATATGCTTTTCAATGATCTTAATCAATCCCGTATGCCTTGCAATATCCATGATTTCGTCGGTGCTGACGGTGATAATTATATCAAAGTCAAAAGCGCTCGGATTTATGCTCCCGGTTCTGCTTTTTTCAGTTCTTATATCCGCGGCGGTGAACGTTCTGTTCAATCACAGAGGAGCGACGATAATTTCATATTTTCCGGACGGAAATCCTCTTACGTTTGAATCTTTGATGTACGGCGCTGCGGCGAGTATAATGCTTCTCAGCGTTATATGCTGGTTTCACTGCCTGAATAAGCGTTTTACAAGCGAAAAAATCATTTATGTGTTCGGCAGTGTTATTCCGTCGCTGTCGCTTATGTTTTCGATTGCTCTCGGATTTGTGCCGAAACTGAAAACTTCTTTTCAAAAGACGGCTGCAGCTCAAAAAACTCTCGGAAACGGACTTGATGAAAAAAAACTTTTTAAAAAGTTTAAGAATTTCGGGCGTATACTTTCCGCAGTAGTTTCGGCGTCGCTTGAAAATGCCGTCGGCGTTTCGGAAAGCATGAAAAGCCGCGGATACGGACTCAAAGGGCGCACTTTTTACGGAAATTACTTTCTTACAAAATCGGATTGGTATGAACTGCTGTTTTTTTGCGCCGCCGATATTTATATTGCAGTCGGAAAGTTAAACGGCGCGGTTGATTTTGCATATTTTCCCGCTCTGAAGTGGAATAAGCCTAATATTTATTCTATGAGCGTATTTGCGGTATATTTTCTTTTGTTTTTTGCACCTGTATTTTCGGAATTTGCGGAGGCTGCTAAGTGGAAGCGTTTAAAATCAGAAATTTGACATTTGAATATCCCGAAAGTGCAAAACAATGCCTTTGCGGGTTAGATTTGGAAATTTCGGAGGGTGAATTCTTTACAATTTGCGGAAAATCAGGCTGCGGAAAATCCACACTTCTCAGCCTTTTAAAGCCGATACTTTCGCCGCACGGAGAAAAAAACGGCAGTATAGAATTTTTCGGCGAAGATATAAGTTCGCTTTCTCTGAAACGCCAGGCTTGTGAGATCGGTTTTGTGCGTCAGGATCCAGACAGTCAGCTTGTGACGGACAAGGTGTGGCATGAGCTTGCATTCGGACTTGAAAACCTCGGCATACGCAGTACCGAAATCCGCATAAGAGTTGCGGAAATTGCCGCGTTTTTCGGTATTTCATCATGGTTTAAAAAGAGTGTAAGCGAGCTTTCGGGCGGTCAGAAACAAATTCTTAATCTTGCTGCGGTAATGGTAATGCAGCCGAAAGTGCTGATTCTCGATGAGCCGTCGAGTCAGCTCGATCCTGTCGGTACGCATGACTTTTTTGCAATGCTTTCAAAAATCAATACAGAACTCGGCACGACTGTCATTCTTGCAGAGCAGCGTTTGGAGGAGGCGTTCGGACTTTCCGACCGTGCGGCTGTCATTGAGAACGGAGTTATCTCGGTCTGCGCAAGTCCGGAAGAAGTCTGCAAAAGTCTGTATCGTAACGGCTCGGATATGTTTTCGGCAATTCCTCCCTGTGCAAAAATCAGCCTGCTTTCGGGGCTTGACTCGCAGTTTTGTCCCATAAATGTAAGGCAGGGCAGACAGTGGCTTAAAGAGCAGAGAAAGCATATAAATAATGACGCCGTATTTTCGGATAATCGCCGCGATTATTCAAACGTAGAAACCGCGGTTTCACTTTCCGAGGTCTTTTTCAGATATGAAAGGAAATCAAACGACGTACTTAACAATTTTAACGTTGATATACCCGACGGCTGTATATTTTCTTTTGTCGGCGCAAACGGCGTCGGAAAATCTACACTGCTTGCACTTATCGCCGGAATTTTAAAGCCATACCGCGGCAAAGTGCGTATATGTACAGGAAAAAAAGTCGTACTTATGCCGCAAAATCCGCTGACGCTTTTTACCGAAAATACTGTATATGCCGAACTTTGCCGCATTTTCGACAGCGCCTCGGAAAAAGCCGGTTATTTAAAAGAAGTTATAGAAATCTGCGGTCTTTCCGAACTGCTTTACAGACATCCTTATGACTTATCCGGCGGAGAACGTCAGCGCGCCGCGCTTGCAAAATTGCTGCTTGCAAAACCCGATATTCTGTTGCTTGACGAACCGACCAAAGGCTTTGACGCGCATTTTAAAGAGAATTTCGGAAAATTGCTGTCAGCACTGCAAAAACGCGGTATTACGATAATTTTAGTTTCTCATGATATAGAATTCTGCGCGGAATATGCCGATATGTGCGCGCTTGTGTTCGGCGGAGAATGTGTAAGCGTCGGAACACCGCGAGAAATGTTTTCCCATAACGCTTTTTATACTACTTTTGCAAACCGTATGTCACGCGGAATTTTAGACGGCGCCGTGCTTGACAGAGATATACTTGTATCCCTCGGAAAAGCTGACAGCGCGTCATGTTTGCTCACGTCTTGCGAAGATTCTTCACAAAAAGAAAGTTTTTTTCAGTCCGAAAAACAAAATGATAAACCGGATTTGCACAAGGTAACGCATAATAAAGAAATGCGCCTTGAAAAGCGGCAAAAAATCACGGCAGGAACATGGCTCTCGATTCTCATACTTTTGATTGCCGTGCCTGCGACGGTGCTTTTCGGCGTATATGCGTTTGATGACAGAAAGTATTATTTTACAAGCCTGCTCATTATTTTTGAAACAATGATCGCGTCGGCTGCTGCTTTTGAAAGCTCGAAACCGTCGTCGGGAAAACTTGTAATGCTGTCGGTGTTAAGCGCAGCTGCCGTTGCGGGGCGCATAGCGTTTTACGCTTTCCCTCAGTTTAAACCCATGGCGGCGGTCGTAATAATAACAGGCGTATGTTTCGGCGCACAGTACGGATTTCTGACGGGCGCTGCAAGTGCATTTATATCAAATTTCTTTTTCGGACAGGGTTCATGGACGCCGTGGCAGATGTTCGGATTCGGAATTGTCGGATTTTTTGCCGGACTTTTGTTTTACCGCAAGAGCTTTGCAAAAAATGTTCCGCTGCAGTGCATATACGGATTTCTTTCGGTTTTTGTGCTGTACGGCGGTATAATGAATATATCGAGCGTGCTCGCAGTGCAGCCGTATCCCGATTTAAAAACTCTTATAGCCGCGTTTGCCTCGGGATTTGTGTTCGACTTGATTCATGCTTTCTCAACGCTTTTGTTTTTGCTGTTTATTTCAAAACCGCTTACAGACAGAATTGAGCGCATAAAGACAAAATACGGTTTTTAATCAAAAATACGTCAAAATGCCAAAATTTGCTTGACTTTAAATTCTCAAAGCATTATAATATCACACGATCAAAGAAGATAATTTTAGAGGGGTATTAATTTATGAAAACAATACTTTTCCAGGGAGATTCAATAACAGACTGCGGACGTTCGAGAGAGCGCGACAACAATTTTCCAGGACACGGATATCCTTTGAGAGTCATAGGAAAACTTGATTTTGAAAATCCCGGCGAATACAATTTTTATAACCGCGGTATCGGCGGAAACAGAAGCGTAGACGTTTATGCACGCATCAAAGTGGATATAATCAACTTGAAACCCGACGTCATGAGCATACTTGTCGGCGTAAACGATGTATGGCACGATTTTAACACACAGATCGAGCAATGCAAGAACGGAGTTGACGCGACCAAATACTGCATGATATACGATATGCTTATAGGTGAAGTTCTTGAGGCTCTGCCGAATATAAAGATAATGATTATGGAACCGTATGTAACGCACGGTTCGTTTACGGATGACGTATGGGAGGATTTCAGACGCGAAGTTGTACTCCGCGCGGAAAAGGCAAAGCTTATTGCCGAAAAGTATAATCTGAAATATGTTCCGCTGCAAAAAGCGTTTGACGAGGCTTACGAAAAGTACCCCGTAAACGGATTCTGGACAGCAGAGGGCGTTCATCCGACTCCTGCGGGCCACGAACTTATAGCACGTGAATGGCTCAGAGCTTTTGACGAAATTAAGTAAGTTTTTTATAAAAAAGAAAGGTTATAAATGAAAATAATTGTTGCAGGCTGCGGAAAAATAGGCACGACGGTAACGTCAAGCCTTGTTGCCGAAGGACACGATGTTACGGTGCTTGACAGCGACGCGGCGGTAATATCCGATATTACAAATGTATATGATGTCATGGGAATCTGCGGAAATGCCGCGGACTGCGACACTCTTTCGGAGGCGGACGTCGAATCTGCCGAACTCTTTGTCGCGGTGACGGGTTCCGATGAGCTTAATATGCTTAGCTGTTTTATGGCAAAGCGCATGGGTGCAAGCCATACTATTGCAAGAATACGAAATCCCGAGTACAATGACCGCAGTCTTAATTTCATGCGGCGTCAGCTTGATATTTCAATGGCGATAAATCCCGAACTTCTTGCTGCGGAAGAACTGTACAATATTCTGAAATTCCCGTCGGCGGCAAAGATCGAAACTTTTTCACGCCGCAATTTTGAAATGGTGGAACTGAAACTGCGTTCCGATACAATGCTCGATGGTATGAAAGTCATGGAAATGCGCGAGCGTTTCCCGGGAAAATATCTTGTTTGCACCGTTGAACGCGAGGGGAACGTATATATACCCGACGGTATGTTTGTACTTCACGGAGGAGATCAGATAGGTCTTACGGCAACGCCGTCGGAAATTCAAAAGCTTTTAAAATCTATGGGCGCGCTCCAAAGACACGCGAAGAGCGTCATGATTCTCGGCGGCAGCAAGACTGCTTTCTATCTTGCAAAAATGCTTGAAAACGCAGGCACGGACGTTAAAATAATCGAACGCAGCGAAACAGCGTGCAAAAATCTGCGCGATTATCTTACAAAGACTGTTATCATAAACGGGGACGGGGCACAGCAGGAGGTTCTCTTTGAAGAGGGAATACGTTCTGTTGACGCATTTGTTTCCTTAACAGGCATGGATGAAGAAAATATTCTCATTTCATTTTTTGCGTCGTCCATCAATGTTCCGAAGGTAATAGCAAAGGTAAACCGAGATGAGCTTTCCGCAATGGCGCATAAGCTCGGACTTGACTGCATAGTTTCGCCGAAAAAGATAATTTCGGATATTCTTGTAAGGTACGCGCGCGCACTTCAGAACTCTCTCGGCAGCAATGTCGAAACGCTGTATAATCTTATGGACGGTGCCGCCGAGGCGCTGGAATTCAATGTGCATCCGTCATCGGAAGTAATCGGCGTGCCGCTGAAGGAGCTTAAGATCAAAAAGAATATTCTGATTGCAGGTATACTTCGCGACAGAACACCGATAATCCCGGCAGGCGACGACTGTATACTTGAGGGCGATACCGTTGTGGTTATTGCCGCAAACCATAAGCTCTCCGATTTGTCGGATATATTGTTGTAAGGACGGCGTAAAATGAACAGAAAAATGGTTTTCTTTATGTCGGGACAGATAATCGGAGTCGAGGCGCTGTTTCTTCTTGTTTCTGCGGGCGTTGGCTTTTGCTACCGTGAAACGGGCGCTGCGGTGTCGCTGCTTATAACTGCCGGAATTGCTGCGCTTATCTTTCTTATTTCGCAGTTATTCCGTCCCAAAGACGAGATAATTTTTGCAAAAGACGGATTTGTTACCGTTGCAGCGGCTTGGATATTGCTGTCGGCGGTCGGAGCGTTGCCTTTTTATATCAGCGGCGAGATACCGCACTATATCGACGCTTTTTTTGAAACCGTCAGCGGTTTTACCACAACGGGTGCGTCCATACTTACCGATGTTGAAAAAATGAGCCGCGGATTGCTGTTCTGGCGCAGCTTTACGCATTGGGTCGGCGGAATGGGAGTGCTTGTCTTTATTATGGCAATCATTCCTGCGGCGTCCGGCCGAACCATACACCTTATGCGCGCGGAAATGCCGGGACCTATCGTCGGTAAGCTTGTGCCGCGAATAAGAGGTACGGCAAAGATACTTTATCTTATGTATGTTTGCTTTACGGCTGCCGAAATTATTTTTCTGCTTTTCGGAAAAATGAGCCTGTTTGACAGTGTTGTACATTCTTTCGGCACTGCAGGTACGGGAGGATTCGGCATAAAAGCAGACAGTATCGGTTCTTACAGCCCGTATATACAGTGGGTTATCGCAATATTCATGATGCTTTTCGGAATAAACTTTAACCTGTACTATCTTGTCATTGTCGGAAAATTCAAATCGGCGATCAAAAGTGCGGAAATGTGGACGTATTTTGCAATAATTGCCGTTTCGACGGTGCTTGTTACGTTTAATATTCTGTCACTGTTTCCGAATTTCGGAACGGCACTCAGACACGGTTTCTTTCAGGTCATATCAATAATTACAACTACCGGATACGTAACTGCGGACTTTAATCTCTGGCCCGAATTTTCAAAGTCGATACTGTTTCTTATAATGTTTATCGGCGGCTGTGCGGGTTCTACCGCAGGCGGAATCAAGATTGCGAGAGTTTGTCTCGGATTCAAGATGATACGCAACAATTTCAGACATATGCTGCACCCGCGTTCTGTCGAGTCGGTAAAATTTGAAGGCAAAAAAGTTGATGATGAAACGCTTGCCGGCGTCGGAGTATACTATGTTCTTTACTTTATCTGTATCGCCGTTGTATTTCTTCTGCTCAGCATTAACGGTTTCAGTTTTGAGACAAATATTTCTGCGACGGCTTCATGTTTCAACAACATTGGTCCGGGTCTAGGCGATGTTGGCCCCGCATCAAGTTATGCCGCATATTCGCCGTTTTCAAAATTTGTACTGTCATGCGCAATGCTTCTCGGCAGACTTGAAATTTATCCGCTTCTGATATTCTTTACGGCGTCAAACTGGACTAAAAAGTAAATTTGTTACCGATTTTTGCGGACTTCACTGCGTTTTGTGAGGTCTGCTTTTTTATCTCGACATAAAACCGTAAAAATTTGTGCTTGAAGAAATTGCTTTGTAATGGTAAAATATATAAGTTATTTGTTCGAGAAAGGCGGCGCGTAAATATGTATATTCCCGAAAATGTCATGAAAGCAATAGATATGCTGCACGTTGCCGGATTTGAGGCGTACCCTGTCGGCGGCTGTGTGAGAGATTCGCTTATGAATATACAGCCCAAAGATTACGATATAACCACAAATGCTCTTCCCGAACAGAGCCTTGAGTGTTTTAAAAATCTGCGTACAATACAGAACGGCATAAAACACGGTACGGTCGGGGTGCTAATTGACGGGGAGTGTATTGAAGTTACCACATTCCGTATAGACGGATTATACAGCGACGGCAGGCACCCGGACAGCGTAACTTTTTCGTCACAGCTTAAAGATGATCTGTCACGCCGCGATTTTACGGTTAATGCCATGGCATACGACACCCAAAACGGTGTGATCGACTGTTTCGGCGGCATACGGGACTTGAAAAATAAGATAATACGCTGCGTCGGAGAACCCGATAAGCGTTTTAATGAGGACGCACTGAGAATAATGCGCGCTCTGCGTTTTTCGTCGGTGCTCGGGTTTGAGATTGAGAGAACAACGGCACGGTCAATTCATAAAAACGCATTATTGCTGAACGCCATTTCAAAAGAACGCATACTTGCCGAACTTACAAAGCTGCTGACGGGCGAAAATGCCGAAAATGTAGTCAGAGAATACGCCGATGTGCTGTCGGTGATATCGGGGAATACTGAACTTTCAAAAAACGACGCTTTTTCAAAAGCTGCACAGGTAATAGGAAATTCAAATCATCGTAAAGATGACGCGGCTCTTGCTTTTTGCTGCTTTTTGTGCAGTGCTTTCTCACCCGACGGTGCATACACGGTTCTGGAAAAGCTTAAAAGCTCGCGCGAACTTCGCGATAACGTCAAAGAGGTTCTGAGCGCCGGCGTGACGTTTGATTTTGTTCCGGACAGAATTTTTGCAAGAGAACTTTTGTCAGAATACGGACCTTCGAATGCAAAACGAATACTTTATTTATGCGCTGCGGCTGATACTGAAAAGAAACCGGATTGCCGGAAAGTGCAAAAATTGATTGATGCCGTAATTAACGACGGCGACTGCATATACATTTCAGATCTTGATATTGACGGCGCCGATATTTCCCGTAACTTCGGACTGCAAGGCAGGGAAATAGGAGATATGCTGAAGAGCTTACTTGATGGCGTCATAAACAACAAAGTAAAAAACAACCGTGAAGAACTTACGGAATACGTGAAAAAGTTATGTGAAAACTCAAAAGGAGAGAACAGAGAAAATGGCTAAAAATCAGTTAAAGGGAAGTATTATGTTATTGCTCACGGCTCTTATATGGGGCTGCGCATTTGTTGCGCAGAGCAAGGCTATGGATTCGGTCGAACCGTTTACATTCCAGGCGGCACGTTCAATCCTCGGCGCACTCGTACTTATACCGCTCATTATTTTCAATTCTAATACAAAGCCGGAAAGTAAAAGAAAAACCTCTGCGGCTGACAGAAAAATTCTCGTAACCGGTGGTATTATCTGCGGTGTTCTTCTTTGCCTTGCGTCGAACCTCCAACAGTTCGGAATTGTTACTACAACTCCCGGAAAAGCCGGATTTATAACCGCAATGTACATACTTCTTGTGCCGGTCTTCGGACTTGCGTTCGGCAAAAAGGTCGAGCCGAAAATATGGTTCTGCATACTTGTTGCGGCGATCGGACTGTATTTCCTCTGTGTTGCAGATGTGACAATACCGCAAAATGCGTCATTTTTCCAAAAGCTTTCCGCCGCGCTGACTGCGCTTAAATTTACGTCGGGAGATATTTATGTTATACTCTGCGCCGTTGTTTTTGCATTTCACATACTTGCCGTAGACCGTTTTTCGCCTCTTACCGACGGTGTAAAGCTTTCATGCATACAGTTTTTTACCTGTGCTGTGATTTCTGCGGTTTTAATGTTTATTTTTGAAAAGCCGTCATTTGCAAATATTGTTTCTGCGGCGGTGCCGATACTCTATGCCGGCATAGGCTCGTGCGGAGTCGCATATACCTTGCAGATTATAGGTCAGAAATACACTCAGCCTACCGTTGCGTCGCTTGTTATGAGCCTTGAATCGGTTTTTGCAGTGCTTGCGCAGATTGTAATTATGCATATCGTCCCGTCAAACCGCGAGATCATCGGCTGTGTACTTGTTTTTGCGGCAATTATAGTTGCTCAGCTTCCGTCTTTGGGTAAAAAAGCGGCAAGCGGCAATATGTAAATTTTCTTATAAAATTGTTCATAATGTTTGCCAAAACATACGCATTGGTGTATAATATTTGCATACCTTGGAAGGTGTGAGCATTTTGAACGGAATTTTGGCATTCGTAGGGCCTACGGCGTCCGGAAAATCGGCGCTTGCCGTAAGCATTGCCGAGTCATTCGGCGGTGAAATAATTTCCTGCGATTCCATGCAGCTTTATAAAGATATGAATATCGGTACCGCAAAGCCGACTGAATTTGAAATGCACGGCATAAAGCATCATATGATTGATGTGCTTGATATGACGGACAGTTATTCCGTTTCGGAATATGTTGACGATGCCGCGAAAGTTTGTGATGATATAGCTTCGCACGGCAAAATCTGCATTTTCTGCGGCGGTACGGGACTATATATTGACAGCTTTCTTTCGGGTATACACTTCGGCAATTATGAAATTCCGCAGAGTATAAGAAAAGAGCTTGAAAGCACGCGTGAAAAGCTCGGCGACGAGGCAATGTACGCAAAGCTTAAAAGAATTGATCCCCAAATTGCAGCAAGGATTGATGAACATAACACAAAACGCGTTCTTCGCGCGCTTGAAGTATATATTGCAACAGGTACGACCCTTACCGAATGGAACAGAAGATCGCATGAGAATGCCGTAAAACGCGACGCACTCGTTATCGGACTTGATTATGAGGACAGACAAAAACTCTACGACAGGATAGACAAACGCGTTGATCTTATGGTACAGAATGGACTTGTCGGGGAAACGGAAAGTCTTATAAAAAAAGGGCTGCGCAAATCGCCGACAGCCGGACAGGCAATAGGGTACAAGGAGTTTTACCCTTACTTTGACGGCAAAGCTACGCTTGAAGAATGTGTTGATGTTCTGAAACGCAATTCCAGACGCTATGCAAAGCGCCAGCTTACGTGGTTTCGTAGGAATCCGGACGTCCGCTGGATCTTCAGGGACAAGCTCGACGATTACGGAGTATATCTTGAGGCGTCGGAGCTTGTAAACCAATATCTTTCAAAAAGGAACTGATAAAGTGATAAATTTTTCCGGTGATCCTTTTAAACTGATAAAATATATCGCAGCGCTTGCCGTCTGTATAATTATCGCAGCGTATGCGTGGTTCCAGATTTCAGGCAGCGTTACATCAGGTGTTGAAACGGAACCTGCATATCTGACCGAACTTGATAAGACCATTGACGCACAGGGGTATATTTTCCGCGACGAAACAGTCGTGCCGAAGAACTCGGGCGGTACGGTCGTCACGCTGGTGTCCGACAGCCAGCGCGTTTCAAAGGGTGAGAAACTTGCCGCCGTATATCAGAACGACTCGGATACGGTGCTTCAGGACGACATCAACCGTATTCAGCGTAAACTTAATATTTTGGATAAAAGCGCCGTTGAAACCGATTATCTTGTTTCGGATATTGAAAAGGTCGACGCGGATATTCTGCAGACCCTCAACGGAATTTATATCAGCTCTGAAAACGGAAATCTCTCGTCTGCCGTAAATTACGGGAGTGACTTTCTGATAAAGCTTAACAGGCATGAGCTTATTGTAAACGATCTGAAAAATTACGACCTTGAAAAAGGCACACTGTTTTCCGAAAAATCCGCACTTGAAAGCAGGATAAACACCATGTCAACCGCGGTATACGCACAGTCGTCGGGGTATTTTTACGGCGATGTCGACGGATACGAAAACGTGTTTAATCCGTTGCTTTTGGATACGCTTACAATTGACGAATTTCTTAACCTTTGCGACAGTCAGCCCGACTCGTCTCTTGTGTCGTCAAATGCCGGAAAGATTGTCAACGATTTTGTATGGTATATTGCCTGTACGGTTCCGAATTCTCTCTGCGGAGGACTTGAAGAAGGCGATTATTTAAAGGTCAACTTCCCGGAATCCGGAGATCTTGAAATCAATATGAAACTGTACAGGATAGTTAAAGAAAACTCAAGTGCCGAAGAATTGCTCGTTTTCAGAACAAATGTAAACCCGGAAGATTTCGGTTATCAGCGCTCGCAGAAAATACAGATAGTCCGCGGAAGCACAGAGGGGCTTACAATACCGAAAGAGGCTCTCAGAGTTGTCGGCGGTGTAAAGGGCGTGTACATACTTTTCGGCGACGTCGTACATTTCAGACGTGCCGAAATTATCGGTGAAACCGAAAATCATTACATAATCAGCGATAACGACGAAGACTATTACGTTTTTGATGATGACAATACTCAAGAGCATAACGATATAAAGGCACTGTCGCTGTATGATAATGTAATTGTTGCGGGTAAAGATTTGTTTGAAGGAAAAATAATAGGTTAAAATTTTTACTATATCTCGGAAGTGATTCAAATGGCAGAAAATTTTTCTCATGAAAGAATTCTTGAAAATATCGCCGCGGTAAAGGACGGTATAGAGTTCGGCTGCAAAGTCTCCGACAGAGATGCGCGTGGTGTTAAGCTTCTCGCCGCGACAAAGACTGTCGATCCCGAAACCATCAATTTTGCAATAGAAAACGGTATTACGACGATCGGCGAAAACCGCGTTCAGGAACTTCTTGAAAAGTACGACGCGATAAACAAAGATAATGTCGATATTCATTTTATCGGCAGACTTCAGACCAATAAAGTGAAGTATATTATCGATAAGGTCAGTATGATACATTCGGTTGATTCCTTAAAGCTTGCCGCAGAAATTGACAGGCAGGCAAAAAAACACGGAATTGTTATGAATGTTCTTGCCGAGATAAATATAGGGCATGAGGACTCGAAGGGCGGTGTTGATCCTGCGCAAACCGAGGAATTTCTCCGCGGACTTTCGACTTTTGAAAATATTAAAGTCAAAGGACTCATGACTATACCGCCGATAGCGACGGACAGCGATTCGGACGATGAAAGTACGAAAAATCATCTGATTTTGCCGCCTGATCGACCTGAATATAAAAAAATTTACAAAAATCGTGAATATTTTAAAAAAATAATGAAATTATTCCTTGACATATCGGCAAAAAAAATAGATAATATAGATATGCATGAATTATCTATGGGTATGTCGGAGGATTATGTTTCGGCAGTTGCCGAGGGTGCTACCGTTGTTCGTATCGGCAGGGCGCTTTTCGGTGCAAGATAATTGCGCATTAATCAATAATTTAAGTGAATAATTTTTGGAGGTTTTAAAAATGGGACTTTTTTCTGAGTGGAGCAATAAGGTATTCCCCAATAATGCTGCAGATGACGAAAACTACGAGAACGAATACTATCCCGAAGAAGAGCAGGAGGAGACAGAGAGAACTCATGTGCGTGCTCAAAGCGAAAACACTTATTCTTCGAGAAACTCTGCAAATGTATCTATGGTATCCGGTTCTTCAATCGAGATGAAGGTCGTAACACCCAGCCGTTATGATTCCGTAACCGAAATTGCAAATCTTCTTCTCGGCAAGAAGACGGTTCTTCTCAACCTTGAAAATACAAATAAGGAGACTGCAAGACGTCTTATTGACTTTCTTTCTGGCGTTGCATACGCGCTTGACGGCGAAGTTCAGAAGGTTGCCGACAATACTTATGCGATTACTCCCGGTCAGATAGTTGCGGTTTCAAAGGAAAATATCGGTCAGGCACAGCCTGCACAGCCGATTTCCGAGCCCGCTAACGATACCGACGTAAACTTTTAATTTCTGATGCCGCTTATAGCTTATGCCGTTATAAGAATTGTCCATCTTGCGCTGAATGTGCTGCTGTTTCTTATGTTTGCAAGAGCTCTTGCTTCATGGCTTCCTGACGTTGCGGATTCGGCATTCGGTGAATTCTTATATACCGTTACGGAATGGGTCATATATCCGGTCAGGGCATTGTTTGAACATTTCAACATATTGCCTATGTTTCCGTTTGATATTCCGTTCTTTGTAACATTTTTGCTGCTTTCGGTGATTTCGTCGATATTATGAAAGATTCCGAAAATCTGCTTTTTGAACGTCTTGACGATCTCGTAAGATCGGCGAGGGATAACTATACGCCGGGTTTTACAAAATTTCTCGACGGTTCGGAACTTGTAAAGGCTGAGGAATATGTTTCCGGGTTTAAAAACGATATAATTTGCGTTTGTTTCGGCGGATTTGAAAACGCGGAAAGATGCGTTGTCGGTCTGTTTCCGAAAAGCGTTTATGAGTTTTCGGATAAGTCCGAACTTTATAAAATATTCGGACTGGAATGTCTGCATATATGCGGTTCGGGTTACAGAGAGTTATCCCACAGGGATTTTCTCGGTTCGATACTGTCTTTGGGCGTAAAACGCGAGACCGTCGGAGAAATTCTGGTATCGGACGATAAGTTTTCGGCATATGCCGTCTTTTTGCAGCCGGTAGGAAGTTATGTTCTAAGCGAACTTGAGTCGGTTGCAAACGATAAGGTAAAGTGCATAACGGTTTCTCATTCTCAGTTGCCGGAAATCAGACATGATTTTGTACCGATATCCGCTACCGTCGCGTCGCTGAGACTCGACTGTGTGCTTGCGGAGGCTCTGAAGACTTCACGTGAAAAAGCAAAACGGCTTATTGATTCAAAATGTGTCAGCGTCAATCATGCGGAAACGCAAAAGTGCGATACGGCACTGTCTTGCGGAGATCTTCTTTCGGTTCGCGGACACGGAAGATTTGCCTTGTCCGAATGCGGTGAAGTTACCAAAAAAGGCAGAATTAAAATCATTATTAAAAAATTTGTTTAGCAATAAACTAAACCTCAGTTAAGGAAGGTGCGGAACATGGTTTTACCTCAGGATTTGAAAAAACAGAGCTTTTCCAAGGCTTTTTCCGGCTATTCGACTTCGGAAGTAGAAGAATATATCGGCTATCTCAAATCAAAATACAGCGAAGCTTGCGCCGAATATGCCGAGCTTGAAAGAAAATATAAGCTTGCGCTTGAAAGACTTGACGTTGCAAAGAGTGAGGAAAACACGATTTCCGCTACCATTGTAAACGCCCAGAAGATGGCGGACGCTATTGTTGCCGACGCTAAGGAAAAGGCAAACTCCATAAGAGACGCCGTTTCTGACAGCTGCGACAGAATTCTTTCGGCATACGCTGCCAAAGCCTCAGCAGAGCGCGATAAGCTCGAGCGCACGGAAAAAGCTGTTGCCGAGTTTAAAAACTCTCTTTACGACGCTTATAAGCGCCATATATCTCTTATCGACGACATTATGCCCGATGATGATACAACGCCCGTTCTTTCGGACGAGGAACTTAAGCAAAAGGCAGTTGAACTTGCAAAGGATTCAATGAATAAACTCGAAAACGGAGAAATTCAAATTCCTGATCTTTCACATCAGAAAGACGGCGGCGATAATAACTCCGATGAAGCTCAGAGCAGCGATAAGGATAATTAATTCAACAATAATTCGTTTTATCGGCCGGAATCTCAGACAAAAGGGGTTTTTGCCGATATTTGCGTGATTATGAAAAACATTTTTGCACATTACATTTATGATAAAGGAGCACTCTTATTATGTCAAAGGACTATGGAAAGACGCTGAATCTCCCCAAGACAGACTTCCCGATGCGCGCAAACCTGCCGCAGAAAGAGCCGGGTATTCAGGAAAAGTGGGAAAAGCAGAACGTCTACGGAAAAATGCTTGAAAAGAATAAAGGCAACACTCCTTTCATTCTTCATGACGGACCGCCTTTTTCCAACGGAAATATACACATGGGTACGGCTCTCAACAAGGTACTCAAGGACTTCATAAACAAGTCTAAATCCATGAGCGGCCGCTATACCCCGTACATTCCCGGCTGGGATAACCACGGTATGCCTATTGAGAGTGCCATTATAAAAAAGAATAAGCTTGACAGAAAAAAGATGTCGGTTTCCGAATTCAGAAGCGCCTGCCAAAAATTCGCCGAGAACTTCGTTGACATTCAGATGACTTCTTTCAAGCGTCTCGGCGTTCTCGGAGATTGGGAACACCCGTACCTTACCATGAAACCCTCATTTGAGGGCACTGAAGTCAAGGTATTCGGCAAAATGTTTGAAAAAGGATACATTTATAAAGGCTTAAAGCCTGTTTATTGGTGTCCTCATGATGAAACAGCTCTTGCGGAAGCTGAAATCGAATACGCAGAGGACGATTGTACATCTATCTACGTAAAGTTCGCTCTTAAAGATGATAAAGGTTTCTTTGACGGACTTTGCGATAAGTCAAAGACGTATTTTGTAATATGGACTACCACAACATGGACTCTTCCCGGAAACGTTGCAATAACCGTTCATCCGCGTGAAAGCTATGTTCTTATAAAGGGAAGCGACGGAAACTTCTATATCACAGCCGAGGCTCTTGCCGCAAAGACAATGAAGGCGGGCGGAGTTGAAAGCTATGAGATAGTCAAGTCCTTTAAGGGCGGCGAGCTTGAATATATGACGGCACAGCACCCGTTCCTTGACCGCGACAGCGTGCTTACGACTGCCGAGTATGTCACTATGGACAGCGGTACGGGCTGCGTTCATACGGCTCCCGGATACGGTGTTGACGACTACTTTACCGGAATGAGATATAACCTTGATATAATCGTTCCCGTTGATGACAGGGGTTATCAGAATGAGCTTGCAGGCAAGTTCTCGGGAATGTACTATCTTGATTCCAACGACGCAATTTTTGAAGATCTCAAAGTCTCCGGCGCACTGTTCTCATATGAGCATATCAAGCACCAGTATCCGCATTGCTGGAGATGTAAGAATCCTATAATCTTCAGAGCTACTCCTCAGTGGTTCTGCTCGGTTGCCGCATTCAAGGACGAGGCTGTAAAGGCTTGCGAAAACGTTCAGTGGATTCCCGAATGGGGTGAAAACCGCATTATCTCAATGGTAAGAGAAAGAGCTGACTGGTGTATTTCAAGACAGCGCCATTGGGGACTTCCGATACCTGTATTCTACTGTGAGGACTGCGGCGAGATCATCTGCACGCCCGAAACAATAAACAAGGTATCCGAAATATTTACCGAAAAAGGTTCAAACGCATGGTTTGATATGGAAGCGTCCGAACTTCTTCCCGACGGTTTCGTATGCCCCAAGTGCGGTAAAAAGCACTTTGTCAAGGAAACCGATACTCTTGACGGCTGGTTTGACTCCGGTTCGTCGCATTTCTCTGTTCTTACAGGCGAAAACGGCGTAAGCTGGCCCGCAGACCTCTATCTTGAAGGCGCGGATCAGTACAGAGGCTGGTTCCAGTCCTCGCTGCTTACCGCGGTCGGTGCAAAAGGTGAGGGTGCGCCTTATAAGCAGGTTCTGACACACGGTTGGGTTGTTGACGGCGAAGGCAAGGCAATGCACAAATCTCTCGGCAACTCCGTAGCGCCCGAAGAAATCATCAAGGTATACGGCGGAGATCTTCTCAGACTCTGGGTTGCGTCAAGCGACTACACGGTAGACGTAAGAGCGTCCGACGCTATATTCAAGCAGCTTTCCGAAATTTACAGAAAAATCAGAAATACCTCCCGTATTCTCCTTGCAAATCTCGGTACTCCCGAAGACGACTTTGATCCCAAACGCGATATGGTTGCTGTAAACGACTTGCTGCCCATTGATAAGTGGATAGTTTCGCAGTTCAACTCGCTTTGCAAAAGAGTAAACGACGCTTACAATAGCTATCAGTTCCACATTATATACCACGATGTTCATAATTTCTGCGCAATCGACCTTTCAAAACTCTATATCGATATAACCAAGGACAGAGTTTATGTTGAGGCAAAGGATTCCAAGGAACGCCGCAGCGCACAGACTGCAATGTATATCGTACTCAACGGACTTACAAGACTTCTCGCGCCGATACTTTCATTTACCGCCGAAGAAATGTGGCAGTTCATGGCTCATACCGACGAAGATAATGCGGAAAGTGTATTCCTCAACAATATGCCGACCTTTAAAACCGAATATGAGTTTAAGGATATTGCAGTCAGATACAATAAGCTTTTTGATTACAGAGATGACGTTATGAAAGCTCTCGAACTTGCCCGTGCGGAAAAGCTTATAGGCAAATCACTTGACGCCTGCGTTGATATTTATCCCGGCAAGAGCGAAAACGAGACAATGGAACTCTTCAAGAGTTTTGAAAGCGAACTCAAGGACGTATTTATTTGTTCGGAAGTTAAGCTTTGTGACGGCGATCCTGCCGACGGCGCATTTACCGAAACCGTAAGCGGAATTGCAGTTAAGGTTGAAGCCGCAAACGGTACTAAGTGCAACAGATGCTGGTTTGTAACCAAGGACGCTGCCGATGACGGAGAAGGTCAGCACCTTTGCGCAAGATGTGCGCGCATCGTCAAGGCTAATTTCCCTGAAATTTAATTATGCTTTCAATATTGATTGCCGTTTTGACGGTAATTGCGGATCAGATTTCAAAATACCTCTGCCGTGCGTTTTTGCATGACGGCAGCATAGACGTTATTCCGGGCGTGCTGCGCTTTACCTATGTCGAAAATAAGGGGGCGGCGTTCGGAATGATGTCGGGACAAAGATGGATATTTATATTGTTTTCGATTGTCATAATTGCTGTGCTTGCCTATGCGATTTTCCGCTTTCGGCATTATCATGTTCTTGCGCGGATTTCGTTCGGGCTTCTGCTCGGCGGCGGTATCGGAAACATGATAGACAGGCTTTTTCTCGGATATGTCGTTGACTTTATTGACTTTTATCCGATTCCTGCATGGAAGTGGGTATTCAATATTGCCGATTGCGGCGTAACGGTCGGCTGTGTGCTGCTTACGGTGTATCTGCTGTTTCTTGACGGCAGGAATAAGGCGGATAATGAGCCTGACGGAGACAGTGCGCATGAATAACGACATTTCATCTCCCGAAACCGTTACTTTTGGAGTTGCCGAATCAGGCATACGCCTTGATATGCTTGTTTCGCAAAATTGCGAGATTACGCGTTCTGCCGCTGCAAAGCTAATTGAGGACGGCTGTGTTGCGCTTTCCGGAAAAACTGCGCTGAAAAAAAGCTTAAAGCCCGATTGCGGCATTTCCGTGTGCGTAAATCTTCCGGAGATTCGCGAGTGTTCGGCGGTACCGCAGGATATTCCGATAGATATTGTCTATGAGGACGACGATATTATAATTGTCAATAAGCCGCAGGGAATGGTCGTTCACCCGGCGCCCGGAAACCCCGACCGAACTCTTGTGAATGCTCTTATGTATCACTGCAAGGGCAGACTTTCGACAATAAACGGCGTGATACGTCCCGGCATTGTCCACAGAATTGACAAAGACACAAGCGGACTTTTGGTTGTGGCAAAGAATGACGAAGCGCACAATGTACTTTCGGAACAGATCAAAGCTCATACGTTCACACGTGTGTATAATGCTGTGGTAAACGGAACTTTTTCGCCGGAGCAGGGAAGAATAGATCTACCGATAGGCAGAAACCCGTCGAACAGGCTGAAAATGGCTGTTGCACAGGTAAATTCAAGACAGGCTGCGACGAATTACAATACGCTTGAGATATTCCGCGGATATTCGCTGTGCGAATTCAGACTTGAAACCGGCAGGACGCATCAGATACGCGTTCATGCCTCATATTACGGTCATTCCGTTGTCGGAGATCCGCTTTATGCTCCGAATCAGGGCAAAAATCCGTTCGGACTTTCGGGACAGTGCCTTCATGCGGCTCTTCTCGGTATAGTACATCCGAAAACAGGCGAGTATATGGAGTTCAGGGCGGGATATCCGGATTATTTCAGGCACACACTCGATATTTTAAACAAGAATTATTCATTCACATAATTTCAGGAGGAATTTAAATGGACAAAATCAAACTTGCAAGAATTGCCGCCGAAATACGCAAAGGCGCACTGACTGCTGTTTACAGCGCATCCTCCGGACATCCCGGCGGTTCGCTCGGAATTGCAGACATTCTTGCTTATCTCTACTTTGAGGAAATGAATGTCGATCCGAAAAATCCAAAAGATCCGGACAGAGACAGATTCGTGCTTTCAAAGGGACATACTTCACCGGCTCTTTATGCAACTCTTGCCGAAAGAGGATTCTTCCCGAAAGAGGATTTGAAAACTTTCAGACATAAAGACAGTTATCTCCAAGGGCATCCGGATATGAAACACATACCGGGCGTTGATATGTCAACGGGTTCTTTGGGACTTGGAATTTCGGCAGCCTGCGGAATGGCGCTTTCGGCTAAGATTTCCGAGAAAAAGTACAGGGTATGGACAATTCTTGGCGACGGCGAGTCCGAGGAAGGTCAGGTATGGGAGGCTGCAATGTTCGCAGCGCACTACGGACTTAATAATCTTTGTGCGTTCGTGGATTTCAACGGACTTCAGATAGACGGTCCCGTAACCGAAGTTATGAATCCTACTCCGCTTGATAAAAAGTTTGAGGCATTCGGCTGGAATGTTATAACTATCGACGGTCATGATTTTGACCAGATTGAAAAGGCTGTAAATGCTGCCAAAACCTCGTCAAAGCCTACCGCAGTTATTGCAAAAACAATCAAGGGCAAGGGCGTATCCTATATGGAAAACGCAGTATCGTGGCACGGTTCGGCTCCGAATAAGGAACAGTATGAGCTTGGTATGAAAGAATTAGAGGCAGCCGAGGCTGTTCTTGCAAAGTAGGAGGTTGGAATTATGTCAGAAAAGATGGCTACGCGCGAAGCGTACGGTAAAGCACTTGCCGAATTCGGCGAGAAGTATGATTTTGTTGTTCTCGACGCCGATCTTGCCGAGGCTACAAAGACAGGTATATTCAAAAAAACATTTCCGAACAGATTTTTTGACTGCGGTATTGCCGAGGGTAATATGATGTCGGTTGCCGCAGGACTCGCTGCTACCGGCAAGACGGTTTTTGCAAGCTCTTTTGCAATGTTTGCGGCAGGACGTGCTTTTGAACCTGTAAGAAACAGTATCTGCTATCCGCATCTTAATGTAAAGATAGGCGCGACGCACGCAGGTATATCTGTCGGAGAAGACGGTGCGACGCACCAGTGCTTAGAGGATATTTCTCTTATGAGAACCATTCCGGGTATGGTCGTACTCAATCCTGCGGACGCAACCGAGGCAAGAGCTGTCGTAGAAGCCGCAATTAAGCATGACGGGCCTGTTTATATGCGTTTCGGCAGACTTGCGGTACCTACGATTTTTGATAAAGAAAGCTTTAAATTTGAAATAGGCAAATCGCAGAAACTCCGTGACGGCAAAGATGTAACGATTATCTCAACCGGACTTCTTACATCGGCAGCAATAGACGCGTGCGAACTTCTGAAAAATGACGGCATTGACGCAAGACTTGTCAATATGGCGTCAATCAAGCCTATCGACCGCGACGCGGTGATCAGTGCGGCAAACGATACGGGCTGCATACTTACCTGCGAAGAACACAACGTAATCGGCGGTCTCGGAAGTGCGGTTGCCGAAGTTGTCTGCGAAACAAAACCCGTTCCCGTTGTAAGACACGGTATTTACGACGTATTCGGAAAATCCGGAAAAGCTGTGGATCTTCTCGTTGACTTCGGTCTTACCGCCGAGGTTATAGCACAAAAGGCAAAGCTCGCAATATCTCTTAAAAATCAATAAAAATTTTACTATAAAGGGTGGACAGAATGAAAATATTGGTTATAAATGCCGGCAGCTCTTCTATCAAGTATCAGCTTATCGACATGACAGACGAATCTCTGCTTGCGAAAGGTCAGTGCGACCGTATAGGCATTGATGGCGGCAATTTCAAGCAGACTAACAACAAGGGCGACGTTTATAAGATAGACGTCCAGATCCCGGATCACGGCGCAGGAATCAAGCTTATAGTCGATGCTCTTACAAGCAAGGAACACGGCGTTATTGAATCCATGAGCGAAATCAATGCAGTCGGACACAGAGTTGTACATGGCGGTGAGAAGTTCTCGGGTTCGGTTATAATTACCGACGAAACCATCGAGGCTCTCAAAGAGTGCTCCGAGCTCAGCCCTCTTCACAATCCGGCTAACCTTACAGGTATCAAGGCTTGCGAAGAAATAATCGGCAATGTTCCTCAGGTCGGCGTATTTGATACAGGTTTCCATCAGACAATGCCCGATTACGCCTACATTTATCCGATTCCATACGAATACTACGAAAAGTATAAGCTTCGCCGTTACGGTTTCCACGGCACTTCCCACAGATATGTCAGCATGAGAGCCGCTGATATGCTCGGCAAGAAGCCGGAAGAACTCAACATCGTTACCTGCCATCTCGGCAACGGTTCTTCAATTACCGCAGTAAAGGGCGGCAAGTCCTTTGACACCACAATGGGAGTTACTCCTCTCGACGGTCTTATGATGGGTACTCGTTCCGGTTCAATCGATCCTGCGATTATCCCGTTCCTCATGGAAAAAGAGGGTATGACCGCAAAAGAAATTGATGTTATGCTTAATAAGAAATCCGGTATTCTCGGCGTAACTCAGAAAACAAGCGATAACCGCGACATTGAACAGGGAGCAAGAGAAGGAAACAAGCGCTATCAGCTTGTTGAAAGTATGCTCTGCCATCAGATAACAAAGTACATAGGCGGATATGCGGCTGCAATGGGCGGCATTGACGCGATAGTATTTACCGGCGGTATCGGCGAGAACAATCCTCAGTACAGAACCAGAGTTGCAGAAAAGCTCAAGTTCATGGGCGTTGAAATTGATGAAGAAATCAACAAGAAGGCATTCAGAACCTCTGTTGAATACGACATCTCAAAGCCCGACGCGAAGGTAAGAATGCTTGTAATTCCTACCAACGAGGAACTTATGATTGCAAGAGATACTTACGCACTTGTAAAGTAATATGATTTTTCCGCACGGGAGGACTTATATCTTTCCGTGCGTTTTTATACGGAGGAAAATGAATTGAAATCGGCTTTGACTGTTGCCGCCGTTTGGAATATTATTGTGTTTTTTATGTACGGAATTGATAAACTTAAAGCAAAACGTTCAAAATGGCGCATAAGCGAGAACGCACTCATTGTTCCGGCATTTTTGCTCGGCGGTTTAGGCGCGGCTTTTGGTATGATTGTATTTAATCATAAAACATCAAAGATCAAGTTCAGAATTCTTGTTCCGCTTGCGTTTATCGTGAATATTGCCTTTTTGATTGCGGTATATATGTATTTTAAAACCTCCGTACAAACCCGATTCGGTATGTAAAAACTAAAGCCTGTGCAGCGTAAAACTCACAGGCTTGAATTATTGTCAAAATTATCTTTACAGCTTTATCGGGTAGTCGCCGTAACCCATTACGCAGCTGATTCCGTTTTCTCTGCCCATAACAAGTACCGACATAACGCAGAGCAGCAGACAAATGCAGGTGTGATACATTTTTCCGATAACGTATGTTGCGCCGATAGATTTGTGTTTTATTTCTTTTTCGTCGACTAGGCAGTATTTAATAAGGTAGCCGAGTGAATTTTTCAGCGCCGACTCATCAAGTCCGGTCTTTTCTTTGAGTTCGTCAAAGCTTATGTCGCTCATAGATATAATTGCGGCAATGACGAGAAGATTGTTATCATGGCTGATATGCTGAAAAAATGCCGAATATCTGTCTATATCCTCCCGTGTAACAGTTTCAAAGAAATCGCGCGTCACGACTGCACCGAACCCTTTGCCGCAAAGCAGAGCAAGTCCGTTTTGGTTTGAGATGTGCGACGGATTGTCGTACATCCATATTTCGTCAGTGCGTTTTAAACCGCCTTTACATATTCCGTGAAAAGCGGCGGCAAAGATTTCCAGAGCTTTTTCGTAAGACTCTTTTGACATTTGTTCCTTTGCGTTTTTTACCTTGTCAAAAATCATATATTGTATGTCGTCATAGACGTAATTTTTGCCGTACATCAGACAGTCGATGCTTACATTAAAAAATTCGGCAATTTTCGGGAGCATGAGAGTGTCCGGGACGCTTTGACCGTTTCCCCATTTTGAAACCGACTGAAAAGTAACGTTTACAGCGTTTGCAAGCTGTTCCTGTGTAATGCCTTTTGATTTTCTGAGACGCACTATGTTCTCCGACAGAGTGATTTCTTTCATATTCATTCTCCCAAAAGCTATTTACATTACCATTATACAGAATTTTCGTTTAAAATCAATAACGTTTTAGGTTATGTATTCAACTGCGGCGCGAAATGCAGACAAAAAGGCTGATGTCAATTTATACAACAGCCTTATATAATATATTTTTAAAAATCAGAGTGAAAAACGTAATTATGCATGTACCGGCAGTCATATTATGCGAAACTGTGTCCACTTTTGCGACTTTTCTCTCCAAATAAAGATTGCGCCGCGGAAAACAAGGTCAATACTCATACCGATTGCCACTCCGATAACACCCATATCAAGCCAAAGTCCGAACAGAGCCGAGAAGAAAAGCCTTGCGGCAACTGTAAGAAAAATCGATACAACCATGGTAAATTTTGCATCGTCTGCTGCACGAAGTCCGTTACCAAGCGAACCGGCAAACGGATATGCCAAGCCGTTGAAGATATTATTGATCAGTACAAGAATTATAACAAGTTCTTTTGCCTAAGGCGAGATAGCGGAAATTCTGACTATGAGCGGCGTAATCATGAAAACCAAAGCGTTCCACAGAACGGACAGCACAAGGGTAATTTTATTTAACTTTTTAAAGTAGAAATTTGCAGAGTCAATATCACGTGCGCCCATGCACTGACCTATGACCGTCGTGTAGACGGGTGCCATAGCCAGCCACATAATAGAGGCAAGCGACCAAATGCTTTGCGCCACACCGTTTGCGGCAACTGAAATGTACATTGTTACATTTGTTTTACCGATACTCCGGCACAGCGCCGCGCCGGCATCGTAAACTGTAAGAAAGGGCAGGGAAAGAGTTGTAATCAAGAGATAAGTTTCGCAGGCTGACATGACATCAGGCTCAATTTTGCCGAAAAGGAGGTGCAGCAGCGAAGTTCGTAACGGCACGATGATAAACGTCAGTACACATTGAATTTAGGGTGAATTATATAAGTAAAACTCCCGCACAAAAGTACGGGAGTTCTGGCTGGGACGGTTGGACTCGAACCAACGAATGGCGGAGTCAAAGTCCGCTGCCTTACCGCTTGGCTACGCCCCAATATTTTCACAACATTAATATTATACTATATTTTGGCGTTTCTGTCAATATCAAATATTGAAAAGCAGGGGAATGTGGCAGCGATTTTTTCGCAAAATACGACTTCTTTCTGCCAGACAGACAATGAAAAAAGCAAAAAAGCACGCTATTAAAAACGTGCCTTTTCAAAATTTATTATTTTGCGCTGAAAGTAACGGTAATTTCAGTACCGACATCAAGTGTGCTTTCAAGCGAGATTTTTGCGCCGTGGAACATTGCGCCGTGCTTGACTATCGCAAGTCCGAGTCCGGTTCCGCCGACAGCCTTTGAACGTCCCTTATCAACTCTGTAAAAACGTTCAAAAACATGGCTCTGATCCTGTTTCGGTATGCCGATTCCGGTGTCCTTTACGGAAAGCTGTGCGGCGCCGTTTTTGTTTTCAACCGTAACACTTACACTGCCGTGCGGCTTGTTGTATTTTATAGCGTTTTCACAGAGATTGTATACCATTTCGTCAATAATTTTAGGTGATGCGTCTATGTGAACGTCGTCGCCGGAAACAGAAACCGAAACGTCCTTTTCGTCTGCAAGTCTGTGCAGACGTTTTTCAACATTTCCGCAGATGTCAAGTAAATCTACATCTTCAACCGTAAAGCACGGACTTTTTTCATCAAGTTCGCTGATTTTTATTATATCGCCCACAAGCGAAATAAGCCTTTGTGACTCGTCGTATATCGACTGCGAAAAGTCTATGACGTCCTCTTTCGGAAGATTTCCGTCTTTCATAAGTTCTGCAAAGCCTGAAATCGAAGTCAGCGGAGTTTTCAGCTCGTGCGACACGTTTGCCGTGAATTCGCGGCGCATTTTCTCACGCTCCGTACTTTCCGTTATGTCGATAATAATTATTACGGCGCCGGCAATGCGGTTGTTTTCAAAAACGGGTGTTGCGATAAATTCGTATGTCAGACCGTCAAGGCTCATTGTGCTTGACGAACGCTTTCCGTCAAGAGCCGTGTTTATGTAGTCGCGAAACTGCTTTGTGCGGTTGAGTGTGAATACCGTTTCTCCGACGCAGTTTTTTTCGGAATGAAGCAATTTCAATGCGGAATTGTTGCAGGAGAGTAAAAGCGCATTTTTATCGACAATCAGAAAACCCTCGCTCATATTTTCTGTTATGAGGTTGAATTCGTTTCTGCGCTTGTATGCCTCGTCAAGCTGCTTGTGAATTGTATCGCTCTGCACCGCAATCTTTTTCAATAACGGCGTAAGCTCAGAGTAAGTTACGTTGTTTTCGGGATTGTTAAGATCAAGCTCGTTTATAGGTTTGATAATGCTCTTTGAAATTTTTGAAGATAAGAACAGGCAGAGCAGCACCGCGCCGGTTATTACGGCAACGGTAGGCTGCAGCAGACTTAAAAGAATAAGAACTGCCGTATACTGCTTTGCCGAAACGCGCAGTATTGTACCGTCGTCAAGCTTTTTTGCATAGTAAACGGTCTTTTGCATAAGCGTGTCGGAATATCTTGAGCTTGTTCCCGAACCGTATTTGACTGCGTCGCTTACTTCTTTTCTCGAAATGTGGTTTTCCATTTCGGCGGGATCTAATTGCGTGTCGGCAGTTACCGTGCCGTCGGGAGCAATGAGCGTAATTCTGCGGTCGTTTGATTTTAACCCGTATATCGCGTCTTTGCCGTTTGTTTCAACTATGTACGAAATCGTTTCGGTTTCGCTTTTTAATTCTTTAAGGAGCTGATTGTCAAAAATACTGAAAAGTATTCCTGCTATAAGTATAAGACTTAAAAGCAGGGTAAGCATTGAAGTAAAGAAAACAGAACGAAATATTTTACCTGTCATTTTCCGGCACTCCGATTTTATAACCGATATTTTTTACTGTTTGAATGTATTTTCCCGCATCACCGAGTTTGATGCGAAGTTTTCTTATATGAACGTCAAGCGTTCTCGATTCGTCGTAGTATTCGCCCCATACGCGGCTTAAAAGCTCGTCGCGTGAGAGGACATTTCCGCCTGCTTCGAGAAGTGTTGTAAGAAGTGTATATTCCTTGAATGAAAGTGTTACGGTTTGCGCACCGTTTTTCACAACGTGCTTCCCCGGATCGACAAAAAGCGTTCCGACCTGATATGCATTGCGCGCTGCTGCACCCTTTGTACGGCGCAGCAGCGCATTTACTCTCGATACAAGTTCCGTCATGCCGAAAGGCTTTGAAATATAATCGTCGGCACCTGCGTCAAGTCCCGTTACTATATCAAATTCGCTTGATTTTGCCGTCAGCATAATTACGGGAAGTGTGTGTGTTTCGGGAGCTTTGCGCAGCTTTGACAGCACCGACAGACCGTCCTCTTCGGGCAGCATAATATCGAGTATTGCAAGATCCGGCACTTTTTCGGATACTTTTTCAAAAAAGCTGTGCGGATACTCAAATCCGCAGACCTCAAACCCTTCTTTTGAAAGGGCATAGCAGACAAGCTTTCTTATATTTGCGTCGTCCTCAAGTAAATATATCATGCCGTCACACTCCTTTTACGACATTTTATCATACTTTATGCTATATATCAAGTACGATTTCAGCCGTCAAGGCTCTTATGACGTCCGGTTATGGAATATATTACCCATTCGGCAATGTTTACGGCGTGGTCGCCTATTCTTTCAAGGTATTTTGCAATCATCAGAAGATCTATCATAGCTTCGGCGTTCTTGTCGTCGGACTGAATTCCCGATATAAGCTCGCTCTTGATCTTTAGAAAAAGATTATCGACCGTATCGTCCTGCTCAATGACGTTCTGAGCAAGATTTTCGTCCGATTTTACAAAGGAATCTATGCTGTCCGTCACCATTTTAATGGCAGCCGCGGTCATATCCGTTATATGGATTTTGTTTACGTATCCTGCACTGTTTACAAAGTGAGCGATTTCCGAAATATCCGATGCCTGGTCGCCGATTCTTTCCATGTCCGAAATCATTTTCAGCGCTGAGGAAATTTTTCTTAAATCCTTTGCAACCGGCTGCTGCATTAAAAGCAGTTTCATGCAGAGGTTTTCTATGTCGCGCTCTTTTCTGTCGATCTGCCTGTCTGTCTCAATGGCGTTCGACTTATACTCGTCGTCATCGGTTGTAAGGTATTTTACGGCGTTGCTTATAGCTTCTTCGCACAGTGCGCCCATAGTTATAAGCTCGTTGTCAAGCTGTAATAGCTGTTCGTCAAATCTGTTTCTCATTTTATCAACCAAACCTTCCCGTAATGTAATCTTCGGTTCGCTTGTCACGAGGTTCGGAGAACATTTTTTCCGTATCGTCGTATTCTATCAGTTCGCCGAGGAGAAAGAACGCGGTTTTGTCGGCAATTCTCAATGCCTGCTGCATATTGTGGGTCACTATCACAATTGTGTATTTTTTCCGCAGTTCTATTGCAAGATCTTCAATTTTTGAAGTAGATATAGGGTCAAGCGCGCTTGTAGGCTCGTCCATCAGCAGTATTTCGGGTTCGACCGCGAGTGCTCTTGCAATGCAGAGTCTTTGCTGCTGACCGCCGCTCATGCCGAGAGCGCTTTTTTTCAGTCTGTCTTTGCATTCGTCCCATATTGCCGCCTGACGCAGTGAATTTTCGACTATTTCATCAAGTTTAACCTTAGATTTTACACCGTGCAGTTTCGGACCGTAAGCAATGTTGTCGTAAATGCTCATAGGAAAGGGATTGGGTTTCTGGAACACCATGCCGATCTGCTTTCTGAGCGACGTTACGTCAATGTCTTTGTATATATCGACACCGTTAAACGTTACTTTTCCCTCAATGCGGCAGCCCTCAACAAGATCGTTCATACGGTTGAGCGATTTTAAAAAGGTAGATTTTCCGCAGCCCGACGGTCCTATAAGCGCCGTAATTTTGCGTTCGGGAATACTTATGTTTATATTTTTTAAAGCATGATTTGCGTCATACCAAAGATTTAAGTTCTTTGCTTCGAGTATAGACATATATGCACCGTCTCACTTTCTGAATTTTTTTGCCGCAAGATGTGCGAGCGTGTTGATAATGCAGGTAAGCGCAAGCAGGATAAAGGCTATTGCAAAAGCTACGCCGAATTCTCCTCGTTCCTTTGCGTACATATAAAGCGCAACGGTAAGTGTCGAACCGGGATTTCCGGCGCTCAGAGCCTCTTTTATGCCGAGTATTTCGTTTGCCATGCCTGCCGTGAACAAAAGCGCGGCGCTTTCTCCGACAATTCTGCCGACCGAAAGTATACAGCCGGTTATTATTCCGTCAACCGCGGACGGTATTACCACCGTTCTTATCATGTTCCATTTTCCGCTGCCGAGAGCAAGAGAACCTTCTCTATAAGAGTTCGGTACGGTTTTAAGGCTTTCTTCGGTTGTTCGTATTATATTTGGGAGAGTCATTATAACCAGAGTGAAAGAGCCTGCGAGAATGCTTGTGCCGAGACTGAAAAACTCGACGAAAATCAGAAGTCCGACAAGACCGTAAATAATGGACGGTATTCCCGAAAGAGTTTCGGCGGCAAGCTCAACCGCACGAACAATTTTTTTGTTTTTTGCATATTCGGTAAGATATATTGCGGAACCTACACCGATGGGAAGTACGAATACAAGCGTTATCAATACGATATATACGGTGTTGAGTATATTCGGCAGAATACCGTCGATGTTCCGCAGCAGACTCGGTTTTGAGGTGATAAGTTTAAGAGTTACATTTGGAACACCACGGAAAATTATGTATCCGACAACACCCAGCAAAAGCGCAATTACCGTAAATGCCGCGATGAGCATAAGTGTCCGCATCAATTTTGTGTATATTTTTCTGCCTGTTGAAAGCTTGTGCATAAATTATTTATCCTTTCTCTTAACAACAAAATTAAGAATACAGTTAATTATCAGGATAAAGATAAAGAGAACAAGTGCTATTGAAAAGAGTGCTTTGCGCTGAAGACCCGATGAATAGGACATTTCCGACGCAACGGCTGTTGTTAAGAATCTTACACTGCCAAAGAGTTTCGGCATATTCGGTACATTTCCCGATACCATCATAACAGCCATTGCTTCGCCTATGCTTCGTCCAATACCGAGTACAACCGCAGTAAGAATTCCGCTTTTTGCCACCGGCAACGTTATTTTGAAAAGCGTTTCTGTCTTTGTTGCACCGAGTGCAAGCGAACCTTCCTCGTATTCTTTCGGTACTGCCGATATTGCCGTCTGAGATACGCTTATAACCGACGGAAGGATCATAACGGTAAGCACTATTATCGCAGAGAAAAGGTTTGCACCGTCCGCAAGTCCGAATATGTTTCTAACTGCCGGCACAACCGCAATCATACCTATAAGACCGTATATTACCGACGGAATACCCGAAAGCAGTTCAACCGACGAAACAAGTATTTTTTTAAGACCCTTCGGCGCACATTTTGCAATGTATGCCGCACACAGAATTCCTATCGGAACGCCGAGTAAAATCGCACCGAGGGTGCCTGCAAACGACGTAAGGATAAAAGGAAGAATTCCGTATTTCGGGTCGGAAGAGGTCGGAGACCAGACCTTTCCGGATATAAATCTGAAAAATCCGATCTCCTTGATTGCCGGTAAACCCGATACTGTTAAGAATACCGTTATGATTATTACAAAAGCTACCGAAAGAAAACCGCACAGTGTAAAGATAAGCCGTACAATATTTTCAAATAAATGCTTTTTTTTCATAAGTTTTTACCGTGCTTTGCTTTAATTTATTTTACTACCGGGATTGCTCCGGCGCTCTCGATAAGACTGTCGGCGTCCTTGCTTGTTGCAAAGTCGAAGAATGCCTGTGCAGCGTCGCTTAATTTTGCGCCCTTTTTGGTTACGAATACGAAGTCACGCTGAATCTTGTAGCTGCCGTCCTGAACCGTCGCGGTCGAGGGTGTAACACCGTCAACGCTGACTGCCTTTACGGTATCCTTTACAGCTGCAAGAGAAGCATATCCTATGGCATTGGGGTTTGAAGATACCGTCTGTATAACGTCGCCGGTCGATGTAAGCTCTTGCGCGTATACACAAGCGTCCTTTGTTCCTGTGATTGACTCAAAGCCGTCACGTGTACCGGACGCAGCCTCTCTGCCTATGCAAACTATGGGAGCATCGTCACCGCCGACTTCCGACCAGTTTGTAATTTCACCTGTATATATCTTTGAGATCTCGTCAAGCGTAAGACCGTCAACCTTGTTTTGAGGATTTACTACCATTGCAATACCGTCTATCGCAACTACCGTCTGATCAAGTGTTTTTGCTTCATCGTCCTTGAGATCCCTGCTTGAAAGCCCTATGTCGCATCTGCCTTCCGAAACCGCCTGAATGCCTGAACCCGAACCTGTGGGATTGTATGTAACCTTGACGCCTGAATTATCTTTCATATATGCTTCGCTGAGGTACCCTATTACCTTTTCCATTGATGTCGAACCGTCTGTTGTTACAACTCCCGAAGTTTCCTTCTTAGAGGAGCAGCCGCTTAAAATTAAAGCCGCAAGTGAAAGAACAGTGATTGCCGAAATAATGATTTTTTTCATGATTAATTACTCCTTTTTCTTTTTTACGGCTTTATTTTAATCCGCAGCGGGTTAATTCCGAAAGCATAGCTGTGTTAATTGTAAGTTAACTGTTGAAAATCAGCATCAAAATACGGATTTACAGAAACTTAACAGTAAATTCCCTTGACTTAATGCACTAATAGTGGTAATATATCTAGGATAAAAATTGCGGAGGTCGTAATGACATTTTTAATTTCAGGTGCGAACGTTTACCGTTCACATTGCTTTGAAAATCTCGATATTCTGATAAAAGACGGAATAGTTGCCGATATTTCTCCCCGTATTGTTCCCGAGAGCGGAATTGCTGTTTATAATTTTAAAGGATATAATATTTTTCCCGGTTTTGTTGATGTTCACGTTCATCTTCGAGAGCCGGGTTTTTCTTATAAAGAGGATATAAATACGGGAACGCTTGCCGCGGCGCACGGCGGCGTGACACATCTGTGCGCTATGCCGAACTTGAATCCGGTGCCGGACAGCCGCGCGCATCTCGATGCGGAACTTGATATAATCAAGGAAAAGGCAAATGTTGAAGTAAAGCCTTACGGTGCGGTGACAGTCGGCGAAAACGGAACGGAACTTTCGGATATAACAGGCATGAAAGACGATGTATGCGCATTTTCGGACGACGGAAAAGGAATACAGTCCGATGAGCTTATGAAAACGGCTATGGAAAAAATCCGTGATACAGACAAGATCTTTGCGGCGCACTGCGAGGTAAATTCACTGCTTCGCGGCGGCTATATACATGACGGCATTTATGCCAAAACTCATGGTCACAGAGGAATTTGTTCCGAAAGCGAATATAAGATGATAGCGCGCGATATAGAGCTTGCGAAAAAGACAGGCGTAAAATATCATGTCTGCCACATTTCCGCAAAAGAAAGCGTTGAGCTTATACGAAAAGCAAAAAGTGACGGCGTAGATATAACTTGCGAGACTGCGCCGCACTATCTTATACTTGACGAAAACGATCTTTGCGAAAATGCAAGATTCAAGATGAATCCGCCGCTGCGCTCAAAAGAGGACAGACTTTCGCTTATCGAAGGCATAAAGGATGGAACGATTGATATGATAGCAACCGACCATGCTCCGCACTCGGCAGAAGAAAAGTCGCGCGGACTTGAAAAGAGCCTTATGGGCGTTGTCGGACTTGAAACGTCGTTTGCGGCTATGTACACGCATATGGTAAAAACAGGAATCATAACACTTGAAAAGCTGATTTCGCTCATGCACGATAACCCTATGAAACGTTTCGGACTCGGTACAAATATTGTGGTTGGACAAAAAGCGGATTTCTGCGTATTCAACCTTGAAAAGAGCTTTAAAGTAAACCCAGACGTTTTTTTCAGCAAGGGCAGGACAACGCCGTTTGACGGAAAGGTACTTTTCGGAGAAAATGTGCTTACAATATATAGCGGCAAGGCAGTATATAACGGAACGGAGTTTAAAATATGAAACAGGAAATTCTGAAAATTGCTCAAAACTCGGCTTTAACGAAAGACGTTTATAAAATGGTGCTTTACGGCGATACGTCGGCAATTACAAGGCCGGGTCAGTTTATAGACGTTAAGCTTCCCGACTTCTATCTGCGCAGACCTATCTCGGTGTGCGATTATGACAAGGAAACAGTTACGATAATATACAAAGTCGTCGGTGATGGGACAAAATATATGTCGGGACTTCAAAAAGGTGTGCAGCTTGATGTGCTTTGCGGTCTCGGCAACGGGTTTGACACTTCGCTTACCGGCGATAATCCCGTGCTGATAGGCGGCGGAGTCGGAACACCTCCGATGTATAATCTCGCCAAAGTTCTGCTCTCGGAGGGCAAGAATGTTACCGTAATACTTGGTTTTAACGATAAAGGCCAGGTGTTTTATAAAGAAGAATTTGAAAAGCTCGGCGCAGAGGTGCTCGTCACGACTGTTGACGGAAGTTTCGGAATACACGGTTTTGTGACCGACGCTCTCAAAACTCTTTCGGGATATACGCACATATGTACCTGCGGCCCCGAACCTATGTTAAAAGCCGTGTACAATGAAAGTGAGGGCGTCGGCGGACAGTACAGTTTTGAAGAAAGAATGGGCTGCGGATTCGGCGCGTGCATGGGCTGTTCGTGTAAGACAAAATACGGATATAAGCGTATCTGCAAGGACGGACCGGTACTTTTGCGAGAGGAGATAGTGTGGTAATATGACTGATACAAGAGTAAATCTTTCGGGACTTGAGCTTGACAACCCGATAATTCCTGCGAGCGGCACATTCGGCTACGGATATGAATTTGCAGAGCTTTATGATATTAATATTCTCGGTTCGTTCAGCTTTAAAGGCACGACGGTAGAACCGCGTTTCGGAAATCCGACTCCGAGAATTGCAGAATGCACGTCGGGGCTTATCAACTCGGTCGGTTTTCAGAATCCCGGAGTCGAAAAGGTTATAAATGAGGAATTGCCGAAACTCAAAAAGTGCTTTGACAAAAAGGTAATTGCAAATGTTTACGGATTTTCTCCCGAGGAATTTGCCGAATGCTGCAAGCGCCTTGATACGCAGGAACAGGTCGGAATTCTCGAAGTCAACATAAGCTGTCCCAATCTTCACAAGGGCGGCGCGAATTACGGAACAGACGCCGACAGCGCATATCAGATAACAAAGCTGATAAAACAGAGTACAACAAAACCTGTCTATGTAAAGCTTACTCCGAACGTTACGGATATTGTCAGTATTGCAAAGGCCTGCGAAGAGGCAGGCGCGGACGGTCTGTCGCTGATAAACACGCTTTTCGGAATGAGAATAGACGTTGCGAAAAGAAAGCCGATTATTGCAAATAAGATGGGCGGTTTTTCAGGTCCTGCAATTTTTCCGGTAGCGCTCAGAATGGTATATCAGGTGTATGAAGCCGTAAAAATTCCGATTATTGGTATCGGCGGCATATCAAGCGCAAAGGACGTAATAGAAATGATTCTTGCAGGCGCGTCGGCAGTCGAAATCGGCAGTGCGAACCTTGTCGATCCGTATGCGTGCAAGAGAATTGTCGAAGATTTGCCTAAGGAAATGGAAAAATACAATATAAAATCATTAAAAAGCATAATAGGAGGAGCGCATTAATGGGAAAAGACGTAATTATCGCATGTGATTTCAGTTCAAAAGAGGAACTTTTCGATTTTCTCGACAAGTTCACCGACTGCAAGCCGTTTTTAAAGGTCGGTATGGAGCTTTACTATGCCGAAGGCCCGGAAATCGTAAAGGAAATCAAAAAACGCGGACACAGAATTTTTCTCGATTTGAAACTGCATGACATTCCGACAACCGTCAAAAAGTCGATGAACGTACTTTCAAGACTTGACGTAGATATGTGCAATCTTCATGCTGCCGGAACGTCCGAGATGATGAAAGCGGCTCTCGAAGGACTTACACGACCCGACGGCACGCGTCCTCTGCTTATTGCCGTTACTCAGCTTACGTCTACGAATCAGGAACGCATGGAGTCGGATCTTCTCATAAAAGAACCTATCGACAAGGTTGTAATGCATTATGCGCTTTGTGCGAAAAATTCGGGACTTGACGGAGTTGTTTGCTCGCCGCTTGAGGCAGGAAAGGTTAAAGAAATCTGCGGAAAAGATTTTCTTACTGTAACGCCCGGCGTTCGTTTTGCGGACGGTGACGTCGGAGATCAGGCGCGCGTTACCACGCCCGAAAAGGCAAAGCAGCTCGGTTCGGATTATATCGTCGTGGGCAGACCTATAACAAAGGCTGAAGATCCCGTCGCGGCATACAAGCGCTGCATGAGTGAATTTGTGGGTTAAATTATTTAAATTTTGAAAGGAAAATATATTATGAGTATTCAGATCGACGCTGCAAAAGCACTTCTTGAAATCGGCGCGGTATTTTTCCGTCCGTCCGAACCGTTTACATGGGCAAGCGGCATAAAAAGTCCTATTTACTGCGATAACAGACTTATACTGACCGCGCCCAAACAGAGAGTCATAATCGAAAAAGCAATAGCCGATACCGTAAAGACAGAATATCCCGACTGCGAAGTTCTTATGGGAACAAGCACGGCAGGCATAGCTCATGCCGCAATCGCAGCGTCCATACTCGATATGCCTATGGGATATGTCCGTTCTTCTTCCAAGGACCACGGCAGACAGAACAGAATAGAAGGAAAGCTTGAAAAAGGACAGAAAGTTGTCGTAATCGAAGATCTTATATCGACCGGAGGCAGCGTTATAGACGTTGTCGAGGCTCTGAGAGAGGCAGGAGCCGAGGTTTTGGGAATTGTCAGCATATTCACCTACGGCATGAAAAAAGGAATCGAAAAACTTGCCGCGGCAGATGTAAAAAACGTAAGCCTTACGAATCTCGACGTAATTGCAAAGGTTGCCGCAGAAACGGGATACATTGCCGAAAGCGACATTGAAAAGGTTCTCAAGTTCCGCGACAATCCGTCGGACGAAAGCTGGATAGGGAAAGCAAGAGGTTAAGAATGAGAAGTCTTATAGATATTCTTGATTTGTCGGTTGAAGAAATTGAAGAACTCATTGATAAAGCAAATGATATAATTGCAAATCCTGCCAAATACAGTGAAAAGTGCAAAGGCAAAAAGCTCGCCACGCTGTTTTTTGAACCGTCTACGCGTACAAGACTGAGTTTTGAGGCGGCAATGTACGAGCTCGGCGGAAACGTGCTTGGTTTTTCCGAGGCGCAAAGCTCGTCAAGCTCCAAAGGTGAGAGCGTTGCGGATACCGTAAAAGTGGTTAGCTGCTACGCGGATATTATCGCAATGCGGCACCCGAAAGAGGGAGCGCCGCTTGTAGCAGCACTCAATGCAGGCGTGCCTGTCATCAATGCCGGCGACGGCGGACACAATCACCCGACGCAGACGCTTGCCGATCTGCTTACGATAAAGCGTGAAAAGGGAAGCCTCGATAACTTTACAATAGGTTTCTGCGGTGACCTGAAGTTCGGCAGAACCGTTCATTCGCTTATAAACGCCCTTTCAAAGCATACAGGTGTAAGGGTTATTCTCATTTCACCCAACGAACTTAAACTTCCGGACTACGTAAAATCCTCGGTTTCGTCAAGCGATGGTATAACTCTTACCGAGACCGACAGACTTGATGACGTTCTTCCGGAACTCGACGTGCTTTATATGACGCGCGTTCAGAAAGAAAGATTTTTCAACGAAGCCGACTATATACGCTTGAAGGACAGCTATATCCTCACGCCGGAAAAACTCACGGGCGCAAAAAAAGACCTCGCGATACTCCATCCGCTTCCGCGTGTAAATGAAATATCCGTGGCTGTCGATAACGATCCGAGAGCCTGCTATTTCAAACAGGTACTCAACGGCAAATTTATACGTATGGCTCTTATACTCAAACTTCTGGAGGTGGATTAAATGGAAGTAACACCGCTTGTAAACGGCATTGTGCTGGATCATATAAAAGCAGGACTCGGCATCGAGCTTTACAACATCTTAAAACTCGGAGAGCTTACCTGTCAGGTAGCGCTTATTCTTAACGCCGACAGCAAAAAGCTCGGCAAAAAGGATATAATAAAGATTGGTGAAGTAATCGACCTTGACTTTACAGTTCTCGGGTATATCGATCCCGGTATAACCGTAAATGTTATACGCGACGGAAAAGTTGTTAAGCGCGAAAAACTTGAACTACCCGAAAAGGTGTTTGACGTAATTCGCTGTAAAAATCCGCGCTGCATAACCTCATGCGAGCAGGAAATAAGACACATCTTTAAGCTTACGGACAGAAATGCACGCGTTTACAGATGTATCTACTGCGAATCAAAGGCAAAATGAATTTTTAACCTCTGCGGAACTCTCCGGGACGTTTTCCGGTGAATTTCTTAAAGGCGTTTGCAAAATGCGAGCTGTCGGCAAAACCCGTCTCTGATGCGATAAGTGTCAGTGTACTGTCAGTTTCCGACAGCATTTTTATTGCATTTGTAATCCGGCAGAACAGGACGTATTTATGCAGCGACATTCCCGTATAGTCGCGCACTATTCTGTTTATGTGTACCGGGTGATAGCCGAAATGTTTTGCAAGAGCCGAATTTGAAACATCTCTTTGACAGTTTGACTGAATGTACTGTATTATTTTTTCTGCCGAGGTCTTGTTTTTTGCAGCAGGAATTGCCTTATGCCGTATTAAAAGTGAGAGCGCCTGTTTCATAAGTCCCGAACATACCTGTTCGTAAAAAATTCTGTGCGAAGAATATTCGGCGCTTATTTGCATTAGCAGTTCGAGTATGTCGGAACAGTTTTTTGCATATATACACCCGTCAAAATCACGGCAATCGTCGAAAATCGTGTTATCCAGAATCGGTTTTGAGAAAAAAACATCAGCTTTTTCAGGACCGACAGGGAAAGATACACTGCTGTTTTTCTGGAAAAAGTCGAAATTGCAGCCGTAAAGCTCAAGGTCTTCCGAACACTCGGTGTATCCGTATTCGATTTCAGATCTCCAGAACAGAACGTCTCCCGAGAGCATATTGTACTTCTCTTTTCCGACAGTGATCGTGCAGCTGCCCTTTGAACAGGCAAAAAGCCGCATATCGTATGCAATCACCGAGGTTATTGTATCATACCTTGACAGACTGCGCGCATAACGCACATATGGCGCACATTCGCAAAAGTTCATTTGTATCACCATGTTTATTTTTTACAATATAAAGTTTTGTTCTTGCCTATACAATAACATATTTGTCTGATATAATCAAGATAAATAATATTTATTTTATGCAAAGTGAGGTAAGTGCCGTGAAGAATATGATACTTGAATGCAGCTTAAAACCATTTAACGACGAAAAGACCGTAAACGACGTGTGCAGGTCGCTTCTCGAGCAATGGAAACCGCTGATCAAGGACGCTGAAACCATTTCTGTCATGCTGTGGACTGCCGACGGCAGCGAAATACTCGACTATACGGGCGATATGGAAAAAAGCTTTGAATGGTGTAAGTATATAGGTTCAGCAAACCCCGGAAAAGTTCCGTGGGACAGGGAAGAAATGCACATGGCGTCAAAAAATGCACTGTACTGTGAAAATCCGCGGGATTTTACGTACAGAGGACTTAAAGATCTTATAAAGGCTGTTAAGGACGAAGGAGTCGCAATGTTTCCCGGCAAAAAAATACTTGTCGGCGAAACCTTCGACATAGGACCCGAATTTGCGGTTTCGGAGTTTAAATATAAGCGCCACAGAGAAATATGCAAAGGTGATTTCAATGTCGGCGGAGATAAGATGTTCATTGATTCGGGCGCGGTGCTGGACGGCGACAATTACCCGTACGCCGCGTATCCTGACGGTATACCGGACGGATTGGATTTCGGCGTATTTCTCGGTGCTCAGTCGCAGATTTTCTTAAAAGACATGGGTTTTGACTTTATATGGCTTTCAAACGGAGTCGGATTTTCCGCAACGCCGTGGTCGTCAACGGGAGATGTATTTGACGGAAAGCAGTTTTATCCCGAAAAGCTCGGAGAAATAAGAGATACTGTCAGACGTTTCTGGAAAAGTTTCAGAAGCAAGTGCGATTATCCCGTAATGGTCAGAGGCACAAATTACGGTGCAGGTATAGACTATGCCTGTGACGGCGTGCCGCTTTACGAGCTTTATCATTCGGGTTTTGATTTTCTGCCTGCTCCCAATTCGCCGTGGGCGGCACTCGACTACGATTTCGGACTAGAGCTTATGGGGCATATGTCAAGAATTGCCGATGTTCCGGATAAGTCTTATCTTTTCAGATTTTACATTCATGATCCCTGGTGGCCCAACTCCCCTTGGAATGTGAGATACGAACGCTGTCCGCACGATATATATATGCCTATGGCGTGTGCGAGAATTGATGAAAATGGTGTCTGCACGCCGCCGGATCATTTCAGCATACTTTCTATTGACAATGTACACGGAGAGTCCCCCGAAAGCTGTACTTATGAGCCTCTTCCGCACTTGAAGCGCGCGTTTGAGCACGCACCCGACGCACCGTCACCGATCGTTTGGGTCTATCCCGTAAGAGAATATACAACGTCGCACTCAAAGGACGAGCTTTGCGAAATGTACGCCGGGGATTGGTTTGTAAGAGACGCGATAAACAACGGTTTTCCCGTTTCGGGCGTTGTAACGACGGATAATTTCTTAAAGCATAACACCGATATTTACGCTGAAAGCGTGCTTTTGTGCCCCGTGCCGAAAGCTGACGGCGAATTTGAAAAACATATTGTAAAATATGCGCTTGACGGAGGAAAAGTCTTGTTCTACGGTTCCGTGAAAAACGCCGGAAACCGATTCAAGAAGCTTGTAAATGTTACAACTTCCGAAAAAGGCGTATCGGGTATGCTTGAAACTGATTTTCGTGATTTTGATATATTTGCCGACGGAAAGTATCCCGATAAGTTAAGATATGAACCCGAACTCAACGGCGGAGAACTTACGGAAATACTGCTCGATAAAAATTCCGACGTAAAGCAGGTATACGGCGCAGACGGTCATTGCCTTGCAACACTCGGAAACAATTTCGCATGGACAAGAGCGGCATTGTGCGATACATATACCGGCGATAAGCTTTTAGCACCGTATAAGGAAAGCCAAACCGCGCTGAGCGCCGTAATTGCTAGAAAACTTCTCGGAAAACTCGGAACTCTCATTGACTTTGCAAAACTTTCGGCAGATTTCAAATCGCCCGTTATCATGATGCACAGACACGATAATGCGCTGTATTTTTCAAACTACTGTTCAAGCATGAATGTTGACGTATTTCTGTCGCTGCCGGACGGCGCGCCGATACTTACGACAAGCGAAGCAGTGTTGGAAAGCGGTAAGGCAAAGTACCGTTTCGGACGTGCCGAATCAAAGGAGTGCCGCGTATTCGTAAAACAGAATTCGGGTGTCGTATGCTGCAACATTCACCACAGTGACAATGTAAATCTTTACGGCCATCTTACGGTAACGGGGCTTGAAAACGCAACGCTTACATACTATGCGCCGGAATATTGTAAGGATCACGTATATTTTGCCGGCAATGCCGCACCGTTTGAATACTACGGACGCACAAAAGTAAACTTTACGCGTGACGGTTATAAGTATACCGTTCATGATTTTACGGGTACGCTTGAAATATTCACACCCGACAAACGTGCAGACAAAAAGACGCTTGAGTTTTTCGATTCGCGCGACTGGATGTATAAACAATAAACTTATTGCAAGTTTTTATATCATGTGTTATAATCTTTTACGGTGATACATATGATGACAGTACGTGCCGCAAGACACCTTTACCCTGATGTAAACGGTTTTACGATAGACCGACCGTGCGGATTTGAGAACTGCGTTGTTTTCGTGCATTTCAGAACCCGCGTTTCAATGACGCTCGGCAAAGAAACAATAAATGTCGAACCCGGCAACTGCATATTTTTCTCGCGCACTTTTTATCAAAAATGGACGGCTTGCGAACCGCTTATTCACGACTGGATGCACCTTGACGGAGATGTTGAGAACGTGCTCTGCGAATTCGGAATAGAGTTTAACAGACTGTATAAGCTTAATCAGCCCGAACTTGCAACACAGCTCGTCAATGCGATAGAAACGGAGCATTTTGCGCAAAAGCCGCTGCATGATAAAATGTGCGATCTGAAACTGCGTGAGCTTTTTATATGTGTTTCACGAAATCTACCCGCGCAAAACACAAATTCGCCTGCAAGAAAAGAGGAGCTTGAAAAACTGCGCCAAAGAGTTTTTTCTCAGCTTTCGCATAACTGGACTATACCAGAAATGGCGTCGCTGATTTCAATGAGTCCGTCAAGATTTTACGCGGTATACAAGAATGAATTCGGCGTTTCCCCGGTAAATGATCTGATAGAGGCGCGTATTCATCTTGCAAAATCATACCTTTCTTCGGGTGAATATTCCGTAAGCGCCGCAGCCGAAAAACTCGGATATTCAAGCACATATCACTTTATACGTCAGTTCACGAAATGCGTCGGAGTTTCTCCGGGAAAATTTGCGAAAAACTCGTTAATTTAAATATTTCAGCCGTTTCCGAAGTTTTGCAGGCTTTGCGGGACGGCTTTTTTAATATCTTAAAAGAAAGCTTAATATATTGACAAATGCGCAGGTATACTGTATCATTTGTTATAGTACACGTGGTACAGAAAATATTACAGAAGGGAGTCTTATAAGTGCTGAAACTTTCATACGGCGACAGACGGCCGATCTATGAGCAGATAAAGGAAAAGATAAAATAGCTTATAATATCCGGTGTGTTAAAAGAAAACGAGCGCATACCGTCTGTCAGAGAACTTGCAGTTTCAATGGCAATAAATCCGAACACCATTCAGAAAGCTTATAAAGAGCTTGAGGGAGAAGGGTATATATATTCGCTGCGTTCCAAGGGATATTTTGTAGCGCCGGTTGATACGGTTCAGGTATCGGGAAAGATCGACGCTCTTACCGAAAGTTTGAGAGCCAATGTAAGGGAGCTTTACTTTTTGGGCGTTGAGAAAGAGAAAATCGACAATACCGTAAGGGAAATATACGGAGGTGCCAATCAATGATAAAAGCTGAAAATGTAACAAAGAGCTTCGGAAATTTCAAAGCTCTGGACGGCATGAACCTGCACGCCGAAAAAGGCTCTGTCTACGGTCTTATAGGTCCGAACGGCGCAGGTAAAACTACGTTTATAAAAACGCTTATGGGAATTTACAGACCGGATTGCGGAAAAATCACGGTTGACGGTAAGAGCGTATACGAAAACGTAGATATAAAGCAGAGATTGATATATATATGCGACGACTTGTTTTACTATCCTACATACAGCATTCTCGAAACGGCAAAATACTATGCCGGTCTTTATCCCGAATGGAGCTGGGACGATTTTAACAAGCTTAAAGAAATATTCAAAATAGACGTAAAGCGCAAAGTACGCCGCCTGTCAAAGGGTATGCAGAAACAGGTTGCGTTCTGGCTCGGAATGTGTGCAAGACCCGACGTAATGATTCTCGACGAGCCGGTTGACGGACTCGATCCCGTTATGAGAAGAAACGTATGGAAACTCATGCTTCAGGCTGTAAACGACAGAAAAATGACGGTACTTGTATCGAGTCACAATCTGCGCGAACTTGAGGACGTATGTGACCATGTGGGAATAATGTTCGACGGAAAAGTCGTAATAGAAAAGTCTCTTGACGATGTACGCGGCAATATCCATAAACTGCAGATTGCCTTTCCTGACGGAAAACTGCCAGAAGCGCTCGAAAAATCGCTTACCATTCTCGATAAAAGTGGATTCGGCAGCGTGAACATTCTTATCGTAAAGGGCGACGCTTACGAAATAGAGCAGCTTGTCGCAAGCTATTCTCCGGTTGTTGCGGATATTCTTCCGCTGACGCTTGAGGAAGTGTTTATATACGAACTTGGAGGTATGGGATATGAATTTCAGAATATCGTTCTTTAATAAAACCCTGTTTAAGAGCAATATCAAGCGCATTTGGTGGGTATCGGCTCTTTCGGCAATCTGTATGTTTCTGTTCGGAACAATGCCGTTTTTCAATGAGGTACAGTATTATGAAAGGCATTTTCCCGAAGACATATCAACCGAACTTGCAAGCTATTTTTCAAACGGAATGTACTATGTAATTCCGATTATCGGCATAATCGCGGCGGTATGCCTGTCGGCGCTGCTGTTTGTGTATCTCAATCGTGCAAATGCCGTTTCATGTATTCACGGGTTGCCTGTTACGAGAACGGAACTGTATTTTACGCACACCCTGTCGGCGCTTGTTCTGTTAATTATACCATTTATAATTAACTGCGCGCTGTGGAGCGAAACTTTCATAAAATATCACATTTCTGCCGATGTAATATTTAAATGCCTGTATCTGTATATAATATACAGCCTGCTTGCTTTTACTCTCACAACGCTTGTCGGTATGTTTACCGGAAATACCGCAGCTCAGATAGTATTTTCTGGCGTTGCCGCACTGCTGCCGCTGTTCTTTACAGGTTTTATTGTACTTGTATGCGACACGCATCTCTACGGATTCAGCAGCAATTCCGAGGCGGCAATGGGTTTCCTGTTACACTATGTATATCTGTTCCCGGATCTTGTACTTTCGCTGAGTTCTCTTATATACATAGCGTTCATTCTCATCATGCTCTTCGGGGGACTTGCGGTGTATAAGCTCAGAGCGCTTGAAAATCACGGCGAAGTTATAGCGTTCCCCAAACTTAAAGGACTGTTTTCCGTATTGTTCTCGGTTTGCTGCGGAATACTCGGATTTTTCTATATGTATACCATGTGGTCAAATTCAAATCTGCTTTTAATGCTGCCGTTTGCGCTTGTTGGACTTATTATCGCGAATATACTTGTACAGAAGAGCTTTACGCTAAAAGGTGCGCTCAAACCGTTCGTCGCGTCATTTGTAATTCTGCTCGCGCTGATCGTAGGCATACATTACGACGTTACCGGGTTTGAAAAGCGTGTGCCCGATCCCGGCAATGTTCTTTATGTCGAATTTTCCGATAACAGCGTTGATAATGCATATTATCTGACCGACGGAGAAAAGTATTATTTTGCCGATGTATTTGAGCCTAAATACTCGACTCCCGAAGAAATAGAACTGTTTATTGACCTTCATAAGCACCTGATCGAAAATCCGCAGCATGAAGATTACGACTATTCAGCTCCGCTTGCGAGAAAGTTTGCGCATTACAGCTATTTCAATTTTGCCTATACTCTCAAAAACGGCAGCAAGATGTACCGTTCGTATCGGCTTTCCGGAGACGAGGTAAACGAATATCTTTCAATGATTCTTGAAACAAAAACCTACCGCGCATATCAGTACCCTGTTCTTGACGGAACGGAAAAAACTTATGTTTCCGCAACGGTTAACGACGTAAGAAGCAGTGCCGAAGATGTTGAGTATACTTCTGCCGCCGAGGTTGAAAAAATAGTGCAAGCCATAAAGAAAGACCGTGAAAACATAAGCTTTGAAAAAATGGTTTCTCACCGCAATTCAGAAATCATGACGGTCTATCTCAGCTATGAGAAACAGCTTGTCGATTCAATGGGAAATTCCGCCTCAGATCCTGCCGTACTCGAAGACGGTTACAGCATTACACAAGACGATGCCAATACCATAGCTGTTCTCAAAGAACTCGGATATTTTGACAAAGCCGGAATTCATGACAGCGCCGAAGGAATGACCGGTGCTGTGGTCTGGTACGGAAACGAAGACCTGTATTATGAATATTTGCAGATAACGAAGGAACAGGACAATGATATGCCCGAAACCGTCGATTACAGCCGTGATTATGCAGATGAATACAACAAAAACATCAGATTTACAGATCCCGAACAGCTTGACGCTTTGTATAAGCTGGCATTTGAAACGCAGAGCGACGCCGATTACAGCGACGATTCGGCATATCTCACGATAGATTTTGAGTATCCCGACGGAATTTTAACATACAGTTTCGGCTGTTATCTGAAAGATATGCCGGACTTCCTGGTCAACTCAATAGTTGCCAAAAAGTAAAAAAATCCCTGCGGTGTTTAATATCGCAGGGAATATTTGTATTAAAGTGAAAAATCCGTAATGTCCGTTACATACAGCGTGCCTGACTCAACACGGAAACTGATCTTGTAACTGCCGTATTCAAAGGTGTATATGCGTTCGCTGTCGTTCTGATATGATGGGCGCGGATCTTCGGAAAGAATGTCGCATAAACCTTTAATATTATCGGGTGCAATTTTGATCATTAAATTGTCCGGTATGACAACGTCAACCTTTTTACCGAATACGGCGTCCGCAAAACCGCCGACGGCGTTCGTATGGCAATCCGAAAAAGGAAGATACGGCTTTATATCGAGTATCGGAGTTCCGTTCATGAGATCTGCTCCGCTTACCTTTAAAATAACGCCTCTGTCGAAAGTTTTTTCCACACTTTCGAGTTTTACGCTTGAAAGTCCTATGGGGTTGGGTCTGTAAGGAGATCTTGTCGCAAAAACACCTGTTCTTTTGTTGCCGCCGAGCCTCGGCGGACGTACCGTCGGAGACCAGTTCGTAGCGTCGACTTCCGAAAAATACCATATCAGCCACAAGTGCGAAAAGCCTTCAATATCCCGTAGTGCGTTTTGATCTCTGTACGGTTTTTCAAAGACGATTTCCGAAATTATATCGTCTGTAAGTCCGCTTTGGCGCGGGACGCCGAATTTTCCGAGAAAATCATTGTGTATTCTCGCAATAACTTTGAGATTATATTCGATGCACATTGCTATCACTCCGTTTAAAAAACATTTTACCACGTTTCAGTATCGTTTTGCAATACTTTTTGCACAATTTTGCTGAAATTTCCAAAATATGCAATCATAGGTCAAAATCGTACAACAACCTGATAATATGTTGAATTGACTTATACAGCATAATGAATGTATACTTTAGTTAAGCAAATGCTCAATTTGATCAAAAAGCATAACAGGAGGGTAAAATGAGAAAACTGATTTGCACGATTTTGTCTGTATCAATGATACTTTCGGCTGTCAACTGTTTCGGCGTTACGGTTTCTGCTGCTCCGAAAAATGCAGATTCAACAGCAGAGGTTATTCATATGCAGACAGACAGACTTAACGTACCCATGGGAATCGACAGCAAAAATCCGGTATTTTCATGGCAGATTTCCGACAGCACGGCAAGAGGTCAGAAACAGACTTCATACCGCATTACCGTTGCCGAGTCCAAAAATGGCCTTCAATCGGGCAATTATGTCTGGGATTCCGGAGTTGTAAATTCCGACAATACTCTTGAGATAAGCTACGAGGGGGAGCAGCTCAAGGCATCGACGCGCTACTTCTGGCAGGTTGAAATCACTGATAAAGACGGAAACACTGCGGTATCCGACACGGCATGGTTTGAAACGGGTCTTATGGACAGCGGCTGGGACGGTGCAAAATGGCTCGGAAGAAGCGCAGTAAAGTCAAAGACTTTCTCCGAACTTACGTCTTTCACAATCGATTATGATTATACAATCACAAAGAATGCAGATCCGGTTGCGAATGCCGCGTCCGTACTTTTCGGGGCAACGGACAAGACAAACTTTTATATGTGGCAGGTATCTGCCTTTAGCTGGCACACGCAGCTTTTGATACGTCCGCATAAATTTTCAAGCGGTTCATGGGGAGGTGCGCCCGATCAATTCGCACTTGAAAAAGATCAGTCCAACGTCGGAACCGAACAGCACCTCAAAATTGAAGTGAACGACGGCGTTATTACGACGTATTTTAACAATTCCGAAACTCCGTCAAACACTGCAACCGTTGACAGCTTTGCTCTCGGTTATGTGGGTTTCAGAGCGTCTGGTTCGGAAGAATACTATATAGACAACTTTAAAATTACCGACGGAAACGGCAAAGTTATACTTGACGAGGATTTTGACGACGACAATATTCAGGGTTTCCCTGAAACCGCACACAAAAACGGCAGACTTGAGATTACAAAAGCAAGTCTCGGCAATAACGAAATCTTTCTCAGAACTACCGACGGTTCGGAAACAAAGGCCGAATCTTCTCCGATGTTCAGAAAAGAATTTTCGACAGATCAAAGCAAAGATGTCGAGTCCGCAAGGCTCTACATTACATCTGCAGGTCTTTACGACGCTTATATAAACGGCAAAAGGGTAACGGACAGCGTACTCAATCCCGGAATGACAGCGTATGACGACCATATTCTCTATCAGACTTACGATGTTACTGACCTTGTAAATGACGGAGAAAACGTTATCGGCGCTTATCTTGGTCACGGCTGGTTTGATAAGGCGCTCAGAAACTTCGGTTCAAAGCTGCTTCTTTACGCAAAGCTGCTTATAACTTACACTGATGGCAGCACCGATGTTGTAGTTACCGATGACAGCTGGAAATTCTACCGTTACGGTCCGATCCTTGACGACGACATCTTCAACGGCTTTAAATTTGACGGTCAGACCGCAAAATCGCTTGATGGTTGGAATAACATAGGGTTTGACGACACGGATTGGGACAAACCCGCGCTGTATAACGCAAATGAGGTTGTATATCAGAATAAAACTCCCGAAATAATCGCCCAAAATCTTCCTCTTATAAAAAATACAATAAAGCTGAAAGCGCTCGCAGTGACCGAGCCTGAGGACGGCGTATATATTTACGACTTCGGACAGAATATAGCAGGCGTCGTCAGAGTAACCGCAACTGCCGATGCAGGCACTGTAATGAAATTGCGTCATGCCGAAATCCTCAACCGTGAAAACATGAAGGATACAAGCGGCAATTCCACCGGAAAACCGGGTACGCTCTATACCGGAAATCTTCCGCGTGCCGACGCTACCGACACATATACTTTCTACGGCGACCCGAACGGCGAAACCTTTGAACCGTTCTTTACATACCACGGATTCAGATACCTTGAGATAACAGGACTTGACGAAGCTCCCGCGCTTGAAGACGTCACCGCACTTCTGATTATGAGCGACCTTGAGCAGACAAGTACGTTTACTACTTCCGATGAATCGGTAAACCGTCTCTATCAGAACGCACTTTGGAGTGCGCACGATAACTTTATGAGCGTGCCTACCGACTGTCCGCAGCGCGGAGAACGTTTCGGATGGACGGGCGACGCACAGATTTTTGCAAGAACCGCAACATATATGATGGACGTAAACGCTTTCTATCAGAAATACTGTATGGATATGCGCGACACCTCCACCGACAACAGAATTATAGCCGATGTTTCTCCCGCATCTTTCGGTAACGGCTGGTACGGTTCCGGAGACCGCAAAGGCGCCACAAACGGCTGGGGAGACGCTATAATCATCATTCCGTATCAGATGTATATGCAGTACGGAAACAAGCAGATACTTAGCGAAAACTACCAGACCATGAAAAACTGGATGGATTACCTTGTGTCGACAAGCACCGATTATATTCGCGACGAGTCATGGACAGGCGACTGGCTGCCTGTCGGAGAGGCAAAATCTCCCATAGGTCTTACCGATACCGCGTTCTGCGCATACAGCGCACAGCTTCTTTCCGAAATTGCCGGTATTCTCGGAAATTCCGAAGATGTAGAAACCTATAACGAGCTTTACAATAATTACAGAAACGCATGGCGTGCAAAGTATCTTGATGATGACGGTGCGAGCACATTGTGCGGAACACAGACATCGTATGTACTTGGTATAAAATTCGGTCTTTTTGACGAGGATAAAATACCCGAGGCTGCACAGAACCTTGTAAACAATATCAAGAACAGAGGCTGGCATCTTTCAACCGGTTTCCTCGGACTGAGCTATCTCAATCCCATACTTTCGGATACCGGATATTCGTCCGTTGCATATAAGCTTCTCGAGCAAAAAGAGTACCCGTCGTGGCTTTACAGCGTCACTACCGGTTCCACCACAATCTGGGAAAGCTGGTATGCGCTCAGGGTATACGACGACGGTTCAAGCATTGCAAACGGCGAATCCTTTAACCATTTTTCATACGGTGCCGTTGCAGAGTGGATGTTCCGTTATATGCTCGGTATCGAACGCGATGAAAGCAGCGTTGCTTATAAGCACTTTGTTCTAAAACCCGAATTCGGCGGCAGTATTACGAGTGCATCCGGTTCGTACAATTCCGTAAGAGGAAAGATCGAAAGCGCATGGACTCTTGATAAAGATAGCGGCGATTTCACATACAATGCGGCAGTTCCCGCAAACACAACCGCAACGCTCTATCTGCCTGTTCTGAACAATAATACTGCCGTATATGAAAGCAGTGTCAATGCTGAAGATGCGGACGGCGTAACATTTACAGGCTTTAAAAACGGATTTGCCGTATATGAGCTTGAGAGCGGTTCTTACAGCTTTAAAACCGTTGTAAACCCGAATATGTATGAAGCTACGACGGTAAAACTTGCAAATCCGCAAGAAGTTCCGGCAACTGTTACGGTTGACGGAAAAGAATACACGGCGTTTCCCAAGACAGTATCTGTCACAAAACCGTCTGCCGAAATAAGCGCCGTACCCAACGAATCGTGTTACGTATTTCTCGGATTTGCAGATAATAACGGCAATATCATTGACACATCAAACGGTGTTTCGGGTGATATTGAGTTGTATCTCAAATTTGCATACACCGGAAACGGCGACACAACTGATACACGCAAAACAATTAAAATCGACGGCACGGCTGATACCGTGATTTCAGTAAACGGCGAAGAATTTACGCTTCCGTACAGCGGAACATTTGATAAGGACAGCCTTGTTACAGTAAAGGCCGTATCTGTAAAAGACGGTTACGAACTTTCTTCAATCGGCAATATGAAAGCCTTTAACGGCGCATATTACTTTATGCCGAAAGAAGATATTACTCTCAGCGCAAATGTTGTTGCCGAGAGATACAGACAGGGCTATGACATATTCTTTGATTTCGAGGATTCCGTTGAAAACTGGCAGGGTATGTCCGCAGCACTTTCGCATATGCCGAGCTATATGCGTTTTCTGTCTGTTGCAAAAGATGACGGCTCATATGATCCGCGTGCGCACTACAACTTCACGGCTGCCGATTCTATAACCGACGGAAAGGGCGTAAAGGCGTCGGATTACGACAAAATTGTAATAAGCTATATTGCCGACAAGGTTGACGCTGACTCAACGCCTGTAATGTACATTGCAACCGAGGCTCAGCCGTCATATATAAATCCCGTTCGCGCGCTTAAAGCAACTTCTGCCGTAACTACGGATATGGCGGACGGAAAAACTCTCAGAACAATAGAGTTTAATGTCGGCTCTTGGAGCAGTTGGACCGGAAATATCACACAAATATATCTTGATATTGTCGATAATGTATTTGCCGATCTCAGAGTCGACTATATAAAGCTTAAGCACAGAGATGTTAAACTTACCGTTGTAAGCAACAACTTCCAAGGCGACAAGGTTTATACATATCTTCCCGGTGCAGTTGCGGATCTTTCGGAACTTCCGTCGGCGGCAGGACTTCTCGGATATACGCTTGAAAACGGTTCCGAAGATTATATCACTACCGTTACGCTTACGGACGATACCACAGTCTACGCCGATTACGGAAAAGCTGAAACGGCGCTTGTATGGAACTTTGACGACAAGACTTCGCAGGGCTGGACGGCGAACAATGTTGCCTCCGTATCCTATGATAACGGAACATTAAGAATTGTGCCTTCTGACACAAAGAATGACATCATGCTGGTTCGTATGGGGCTTAGCACCGACGCGTCACTTTACAAATATGTTGTATTCGATATGCGCCACAACTTGCCCGACAGCATGTTCGGTTCAAAGAAACTTGAAGTATTCTTCCGCAGAACAACGGACGGCTGGGCACAGCACTTGCAGCGTGAGATCAAACAGAACAGCGCGTCAGATGAGTACAGTACGTATGTTCTGAATATGGGTTCCAACTCAAACTGGAACGGAACAATTTCACACATTCGCATAGACCCGTTTGAAACAACCGTTTCAGGATCAAATTACTATATCGAGCTTGACAATATCAAACTTGTCCCCGAAGCAAAGCTTACGCTGAGCCACGGTTACGATACGGCAAACGATAAGGTTTACGGCGCCCCGGCATATACCGATGTTGACCTTTCGCAGTATGATGTTCCCGAAAGAAACGGTTATAAGTTTGCGGGCTGGACTGATAAGAACGGCAACGCTCTCGAAACCGTAAAGCTTTATGCGAATACAACGGTTTATGCAAGCTGGGACGAAATCAATACTGTCGTATGGGATTTTGATGACAATACAACGCAGAGCTGGGCTGCAATAAATTCAGCGTCAGACGAAGTTAAGGACGGCGCTTATAAGTCTGTATTTATGACATCGAATGCTGATATGTGGTACAATATTATCGGCTGCAATGTTGATGCGGCAAAATACAGATATGTTGTATTCAGACTCCGCCACAATATTCCCGACAGTGCAATAGGTTCAAAGAAAGCAGAAGTTTACTTCACGCGAACAACCGACTCTCCTTGGCTGGCACATCTCATGGCAAGCACATCTCAGCACAAGTCGTCCGAAGGATATGCAACCTACATTGTTGATATGAAAACTTGCGTTAACTGGAACGGAACCGTTGACAGACTGAGAATTGACCCGTTTGAAGTAAAATCCCCGTCAGAGGATAATTCTTACTATACAGAACTTGATTATGTAAAGGTCTGCACTGCAAAGACGCTTATTCTTGACGAAAACTATGACGGTGCGGCAAAGAACGAATACACCGTACCTGCCGAGGTTAAAATAACTCTTTCCGACTATGCGGTACCCGAAAGAGAAGGTTACTTATTTGCAGGCTGGTCTGACGGCAAGTCAGTTGTAAAGAGCGTTGCCCTCAAGTCAGACACAGTTCTTAAAGCCATATGGATAAAGAACGACGCGCCGCAGTTCATGGTTAAAGACAGCGCGTCTATACGCTGGAAGAATCCTTTCGGTATGAGAATGCTTGCAAGTATAAACAACGATACCCGAATTGAAGCATCGCTAAGCGAATACGGATTTCTTGCGGCAAGAACTTCGGTTCTCGGAAATTCCGAACTTACATTTGACTTTAAGGCGGACGGATATAAGACATCGTTTGTAAAAGCCGCCGCATATTCAAAAGAAAGCGGAACAGATATAATTTTCGGTTCAAACAGCGATGAAACAATTCTCTCGGCTGTTGTTTCCGGAATTCCCGAAACTTACGCAAACGAGAATATGACGCTTCGCGGATACGCTGTATATTCGGACGGTAACGGCGGCACAAAAGCAGTTTACGGAAATTCCGTAACTCTTAGTCTTGCCGAAATATGCCATAATATTGTAAGCTCCGCAAATTATCCCGGCGTTTACACAGATGAGCAAAGAACCGTACTTGAAAAATTCGCGTCAATGTACTCTGCATCTTAACGTATAGAACTTTTTAAGCATAATTCCGCCGTCTTTATCGGTTTTGCCTTTATTGACGGCGGTTTTGTTGACATACATACCGCTGTGTTCTATAATAGACTTGAAATTCAATGAAAGGATGTGCGTGTCATGCCTGAAATTCCGGAGTACGGAAAGGAAACAACAATCAGAAATTCTGACGGCAAAAAACACACGCTTCACGCCAATTTTTCCGGATATATGCATATATCGCGCCTCGTTTCTGGAAGTGGCACGGTTTATATAAACGGAGTGAAATACTGTGTAAATTCAAATGACGTTATTGTTTCAAATCAGTTTGACGAAGTAAAAGCCGAGTTTGCCGAAAACAGCGTCTATCAGGGCTTTTCGTTCGATTCACCGAAGTATTTTGACGAAATCGGAATACCTGCGGTATTTAAATTCGCAAATATTATCAGAAACGATAGACGTATTCTTACAATTTGTGACAATGTCGAGACCGAATACCGTGACCAGAGCAAACTCCATGAACGTATGCTGATTTCGCTTACCAGCGAGCTGCTTATATATCTGTACCGCAATTACAGTGCCGAGAATCCCGATAACATAAGTCAGACAACACTCGGAAAATTCAAAATTGCAAGAGGAGCCGTAGCCTATATCAACGAAAACTGCCAGAACGGCATTACAACTTCGGATATAAGCGCACATGTGAACGTAAGCACGTCGTATCTGTGCCGCTGCTTTAAAGAAGTGTTCAATACGACTCCGCTTGAATATTCAGAAAAGATCCGCTGCCGTAAAGCGCACGAAGATCTTTCTCTCGGCATAAACACCGTCGGCGAAATTGCAGCAAGGTATAATTTTTCAAGTCTTTCATATTTCAACCGAAGATACCGGAAATTCTACGGGGTAAATCCGACCGTAACACTGTCGGAAGCCAAGAAAAGACGCGCCGAAAAAGAATAAAAAATAACGGCTTGATATAACGCTTATCGTTGCGCATCAAGCCGTCTTTATGTTTAATTATGTATTTCAGAAGTTCTTTCTGAGATATTCGGCACTGTCAAGAAGCTGCTTTTCGTTTGTACCGAAGTTTTCGTTTTCAACTATGTAAAGTCCGATATTCTTTGCCGCTTTTACGACTTCGGGAAAGTTTACAAGACCGTAACCTACCGCACAGTCAGCAGTTCCGTCTGTATCTCTTGCGTGGAGAACCGGAATTCTTCCCGAATATTTCTTTGCATATTCTACCGGATCTTTTCCTGCAATTACAACGTGTCTTGTATCAAGCTCGAAGAATACGTTTTTCGGATCAGAGTTTTCAAGAATGAGATCTATCGGCATCTGACCGTCAACAGGCTCAAATTCGTGTCTGTGATTGTGATAGCCGAAAATAATTCCGGCGTCGTTGAACATCTTGCCGTATTCGTTTATGGTTTTTGCAAAGTCCACCCATTCAGCGGCAGTCGGGAAGATGGCATGAGGTATGCATACGCTGTACGCGCCGATGGACTTTGAAAATTCAACAGCTGCTTTGGGATCTTTCTTTATATCGTTGTAGCCGTAGTGAATGCCTGCCGCCTCAAGATTGTTTTTTGCAAGCTCTGCTTTTACGGCGTTTGAGTCAAGACCGAAAAATCCGGCAAATTCAACGCTGTCATAGCCGAGTTCGGCAGCTTTTTTGAGCGCTGCGGGAAGTCCTTGCGTTTCGGAAATGTTTTTGATCGAGTATAACTGCAATCCATATTTCATATGTATAATCTCCTTTGATTTTTTATACTATTTATATATCACAAAACAATGCGAAAGTCAATGCTTTTGTTCAAAATATACAAGCGATTTAATATACAGTTAACATATTTTGTCTTACATAGTCACAAAGTTTCTGTATAATATATAGACTGGCTGTGCACCTGTGTGCACGGCTCAAATATTTATATAGGAGAGTGTACAAAAATGTTGGACAGCGTTTCGTTTCAGTTTGAATGTATCGCGCGCCTCATACTTGCGGCTTTTTGCGGCGCGATTATCGGAATTGAACGAAAAAACAGACTTAAAGAGGCGGGGACAAGAACGCACCTTGTCGTAGCATTCGGCTCGGCAATGTTCATGATTGTTTCCAAGTACGGGTTCTTTGACTTTGCGCAGTATCTTGCACAGGCGTCAAACGAATTCATCAAGGTGGATCCGTCGCGAGTCGCTTCGTCGATAGTAACCGGTGTCGGTTTTCTGGGTGCGGGTACGATCTTCGTAAGACGCCAGGTCATAAACGGCCTTACAACGGCGGCAGGTCTCTGGGCAACGTCGGCAATAGGCATGGCAATAGGCGGAGGGCAGTACATCGTGGGTCTTGTCGGTTCGCTTATACTTGTAATGCTGCAATGGCTGTTACACAGCGTGAGTTTTTTCAATAAAATTTCGCCCGACATTATGGTGTTCAGGGTTTCGGAATGTGAAAAGCCTGCAGATGTGGTAACAGATGTCCTGACGGCGCACGGCATTTCGGCAAAGAATATGAAGATTGAGAAGAGTTCGTCCGGCGACATGATGCTTGAATGTCTTGTTAAAATGCCAAAGGCTCTTTCAAACAACGATTTCATAAACGATGTTGCGGCAAATCCGTACATAAAGAGCATAGAATTCTGAGCGGGGCGCGTTGTGCGCTCCGTTTTTCACTAAAGTAACAGTTTTTTAAAAAAATAGTCTGTTATCTTACTTGACTTTTGGTGTTCCGTATGGTATCATCTTAACATAAACAATATCTGTTTAATACGAAGCGTTTTTGTAACTGACGGATAAGTGGGACTTACCACATGGAAGCAAAAACGAATAAGCCGACCGTCTGGGCAGTTCTGTACGTTTTCCGTATGGGACTGTGCTTTTTTGTATTTATGGAGGTACATTAATGAAGAAAATCGGAATAATTATGGGCAGCGACAGTGATCTTCCGGTAGTTGAAAAAGCTATTGATACGCTCAAAAGTTTCGGAATCCCTTACGAGGTTCATGTTTTCTCGGCGCACAGAACGCCTGCCGAAGCAAGAAATTTCGCAACCTCAGCACGCAAAAACGGTTTTGCGACAATAATTGCGGCAGCCGGGAAAGCGGCGCACCTTGCCGGTGCAATGGCGGCAGGCACAACATTGCCGGTTATCGGAATACCTGTGAAAAGTTCAAATTTAGACGGTGTTGACGCACTTCTCTCAACCGTGCAAATGCCCTCGGGAATACCTGTGGCAACTGTTGCGATAGACGGAGCTGTCAACGCCGCTTTACTATGTGCGCAGATTTTATCCGTAAACGACGAAGATCTTGCGAAAAAGCTTGATGAATCAAGAAATTCGGCTGCGCAAAAGGTTCTCGAAAAGAACCGCGCCATAGAAGAAAAATTCAACGGCTAAGCAATTAAACTTTACGATAACATTTATTTTTAACGGAGGAACAGTATTATGGAAAAGACAGTTCAGATGTATGAAGGAAAAGCAAAAAAGGTTTTTGCTACGGACGATGAAAATCTTTGCATTGTTTCGTATAAAGATGACGCAACGGCATTCAACGGTCTTAAAAAGGGAACTATTGCAGGTAAGGGCGTCGTAAATAACAAAATGAGCAATTACCTTATGCAGCTTCTTGAAAAAGATGGCGTGCCGACGCACTTTGTAAAAGAGCTCAACGATCGCGAAACTCTCGTAAAAAAGGTAAGTATTGTTCCGCTTGAAGTTATCGTAAGAAATGTTGCAGCAGGCTCATTTTCAAAAAGGCTCGGTGTGCCGGAGGGAACGCCCCTGAAGACGACTGTTCTCGAATACTGCTACAAAAATGACGAACTCGGCGATCCTATGGTAAACGATTATCACATTCTTGCAATGGGTTATGCCACTAAAGAAGAACTTGATACAATAAACAGCCTTACATTTAAAATCAACGATTTTCTCAAGGATTTTTTCAGAAAAATCAACGTAGATCTTATAGATTTCAAGATTGAATTCGGCAGAACGCCGGACGGCAAGATAGTTCTTGCAGATGAAATATCACCCGATACCTGCCGTTTCTGGGACGCGACAACACATGAAAAACTCGACAAGGACAGATTCCGCAGGGATATGGGCGGTGTTGAGGACGCATACGCGGAAATGATGAAAAGAATTTTCGGCTGAACAGGAATTGTACAGAGGTATTAAATGGGAAGAGAAATCAGAGAGGAATGCGGCGTTTTCGGCATTTTTGCAAATGGCAGAACAGATGTCGCAGCCTCCGCTTACTACGCACTTTATGCATTGCAGCACCGCGGACAGGAAAGCTGCGGAATTGTTGTAAATGATGACGGTGTATTCAATACATATAAGGATACGGGACTTGTCAGCGAAGTTTTCAGACCGTCGGTACTCGAACAGTTGGGCGAGGGAAATATGGCTGTCGGTCATGTACGCTACGGCACTACCGGTGGAAACGGCAGACTCAATGCGCAGCCTATCGTCGTAAATCATATCAAAGGAAGAATGGCGCTTGCGCATAATGGAAACCTTGTAAATTCCTTTGAATTGCGCAATGAACTTGAGCTTTGCGGTTCAATCTTCCACACAACAAGCGATACCGAGGTAATATCATATATAATCACAAAGGAACGCCTTACAGCGCCGTCAATAGAGGAGGCTGTAAATCAGGCGATGAGCCGCATAAAGGGCGCATATTCTCTGGTTATCATGTCTCCGTCAAAGCTTATCGCAGTACGCGACGAAAACGGATTCAGACCTTTGTGCTACGGAAAATGTGACGACGGAAGTTATGTCGTTGCGTCCGAAAGCTGCGCTCTTGACGCTCTTGGCGCCCGGTTTGTCCGTGACATTGAGCCGGGTGAAATAGTTGTTTTCGATAAAAACGGCGTAAGGTCAATTACAGACCACTGCGGAAAGAAACAGTCCTTCTGCGTGTTTGAATACATCTATTTTGCGCGTCCCGATTCCGTAATTGAAGGGTGCTGCGTGCACTCGGCAAGGCTTCGCGCAGGTGCGTTCCTCGCGCTTGAACATCCGGTTCAGGCAGATATAGTAATAGGCGTCCCTGATTCGGGTATTGACGCCGCAATCGGCTTTTCAAGACAGTCCGGCATACCTTACGGTATAGGATTTATAAAAAATAAGTATATCGGCCGCACATTTATTTCTCCGGGGCAAAAATCGAGAGAAGATAAAGTAAAAATCAAGCTGAATCCCGTACCCGATACCGTAAGAGGCAAAAGAGTTGTACTTATTGACGACTCTATTGTACGCGGAACGACAAGTGCAAGAATCGTAAAGCTTTTGCGCGACGCAGGTGCTACGGAAGTACATATGCGCGTTTCTGCTCCGCCTTTTATGAACCCGTGTTATTACGGAACGGACATTGACTCGCGCGATATGCTTATAGCCTGCAACCATACAAATGATGAAATTGCCGAAATTATCGGCGTTGACACTCTCGGATACCTTAGCGTTGACAATGTGACAAAGCTTGCGCTTGAAAGCAAGTGTACCGGTTTCTGCACTGCCTGCTTCAGCGGACAATATCCGACAGATGTCCCGAGTGATACGCGCAAAGACAGGTTTGAATCAAAAATTTCCGAAAGGGGAAACAAATAAAAATGAAAAGTTTCAGCGAAAGCTATAAAGACGCGGGCGTTGACATAACAGCAGGATATAAAGCCGTAGAGCTTATGAAAAAGCACATAGCGCGCACAATTGCATCGGGCGCTCTTTCCGGAATCGGCGGTTTCGGCGGACTTTTTGAACTTGATCTTACGGGAATTTCAAAGCCGGTGCTTGTAAGCGGCACGGACGGCGTCGGCACAAAACTCAAAATGGCATTTCTTGCGGACAAGCACGATACCGTCGGCATTGACTGCGTTGCAATGTGCGTGAACGACGTTATATGTTGCGGTGCAAAGCCGCTGTTTTTCCTTGATTATATTGCCGTCGGCAAGAACTACCCCGAAAAGGTAGCTCAGATTGTTTCGGGAGTTGCAGAAGGCTGCGTTCAGTCGGGTGCGAGCCTTATCGGTGGCGAAACCGCTGAAATGCCAGGATTCTATCCGGAAAACGAATATGACCTTGCGGGATTTACCGTCGGCGTTGTGGATAAGGACAAAATTCTTGACAACACAAAAATGACGGCGGGTGATCTTATAATAGCTCTTCCGTCAAGCGGCGTTCATTCAAACGGATTTTCACTTGTACGAAAAGTGTTTGATGTTGAAAAGGGCGATATTTTCTCTCCCGTACCGGAACTTGCAAACAAAAGCATATGCGAAACTCTCCTGACGCCTACAAAGATATATGTAAAACCCATGCTCAAGCTTTTTGAAAGCGTCGAGGTCAAGGGCGTGTCGCATATAACCGGCGGCGGATTTTATGAGAATATTCCGAGAAGTTTGCCTGACGGAATCGCGGCAAAAATCGAAAAGCAGGCTGTAAAAGTACTCCCTATATTCGACCTTATCGCAAAGCGCGGAAACATTCCCGAACGCGATATGTTCAACACCTTTAATATGGGAGTCGGAATGAGCGTTGTAGTATCAAAGGACGACGCGGATAAAACACTTGAAATTCTCCGCAGTCAGGGCGAAGACGCTTATATAATCGGTGAAACGATTAACGGCGAGGGTGTAACAATATGCTAAAAAAACGCAAGGTGAAAATTGCGGTGTTTGTGTCGGGCGGAGGAACAAACCTTCAGGCGCTCATCGACGCTCAGAAAAGCGGCTCAGTCTCTTCGGGTGAAATATGTCTTGTTGTTTCAAGCAATCCCGAAGCTTACGCGCTTGTAAGGGCAAAGATGGCAGGTATTCCGACGGAAATTATACAGAAAAGCAATTTTTCATCGCAGAATGATTTTGAAAATGCACTTGTAAATAAGTTAAATGAATACGGCATTGAGCTTATCGTGCTTGCCGGATTTATGACTATACTTTCCGAAGGCTTTACTTCGCGTTATCCCGAACGTATAATAAACGTCCACCCGTCGCTGATACCGGCTTTCTGTGGCAAAGGATATTACGGACTTAAAGTGCATGAGGCGGCACTGAATTACGGCGTAAAAATTACGGGAGCGACCGTACATTTTGTAAACGAGGTGCCGGACGGCGGAAAAATAATACTTCAGAAAGCCGTTATAATCCGCAAAGGCGAAACACCGCAAAGCCTTCAGGCGAGAGTAATGCGCCAGGCTGAATGGAAGATCCTTCCGCGTGCGGTTCAGGCAGTATGCAAAGATATTATTGCTTCAGAGAAAAATTAAGGAGAACGTTATGAAAATAATGGTAGTCGGCAGCGGAGGACGCGAGCACGCTATTATAAAGAGCCTTAAAAAGAATAAAAAAGTTGAGAAAATTTACGCACTGCCCGGAAACGGTGGCATTGCTGCGGACGCAGAGTGTGTTGATATAGGCGCAAAAGACATTGACGCTATCACTGAATTTGCAGTAAAAGAAAAGATCGACTTTGCTGTTGTCGCACCAGACGATCCGCTGGTTCTCGGTGTCGTTGACGCATTGGAGCAAAAAGGGATTAAATGTTTCGGACCTCGCAAAAATGCGGCGATAATTGAGGGCAGCAAAGTCTTTTCAAAAAATCTCATGAAGAAATACGGTATTCCGACGGCTTCCTACGAGACATTTTCGGATATTGACAGTGCGCTTGAATATCTCAAAACCGCACCGATACCGACGGTTATTAAAGCCGACGGGCTTGCGCTCGGAAAAGGCGTAATTATTGCGCAGACGCGCGAAGAGGCTGAAAAAGCCGTAATTTCTATGATGAAAGACAAGGTTTTCGGGAACAGCGGCAGCAATGTTGTAATCGAAGAATTTCTGACAGGTCCCGAAGTCTCCGTGCTTTCATTCACGGACGGAAAAACGGTCGTGCCAATGGTTTCGTCAATGGATCATAAGCGTGCACTTGACGGAGACAAAGGCTTGAATACCGGAGGTATGGGCACTATCGCGCCTAATCCGTACTATACCAAGAGTATTGCGGACGAATGTATGAAAAAGATATTTCTTCCGACAATAAACGCCATGAACAGCGAGGGACGAACATTTAAAGGCTGCCTTTATTTCGGACTTATGCTGACAAAGGACGGTCCGAAAGTAATCGAATATAACTGCCGTTTCGGCGATCCAGAAACACAGGTCGTTCTGCCGCTGTTAAAAAGCGACCTGCTTGATATAATGACCGCTGTTGCGGACGAAAGACTTTCGGAAGCCGATGTTGAGTTCAGTGACGGCGCCGCGGCTTGCGTTGTTATGGCATCGGACGGCTATCCGGCGAAATACAATACCGAATACAAAATAACCGTTGACAGTGATTGCGACGCAGAGATATTTTCAGCCGGCACAAAGCTTGTAAACGGAGATGTTTGCACATCCGGCGGCAGAGTCCTCGGCGTGTGCGCGACTGCGGACAACCTTCAATCCGCGCTGAAAAAAGCATATGAAAATGTTAAAAAAGTTCATTTTGAAAATGCATATTACAGAACCGATATAGGCAAAAAGGCCCTTGAATACGGCAAGGAGTGAGCAGATGGTTTACAGAATTTTTGTAGAAAAGAAAAGCGGATTTACGCATGAGGCGGACACGCTGTTTTCGGATTTAAAAAACTTCCTTTGCATAAACTGCGTTGAAAAGGTACGGCTTATCAACAGATACGACGTCGAAAATATAGCTGAAGAACTTTTTGAACAGTGCAAAAACACTGTCTTTTCGGAACCGCAGACAGATAATACATATAATGAGCTTGAAGATGACGGCTCATATACCTTTGCGGTCGAATATCTGCCGGGTCAGTTTGACCAGCGTGCCGATTCGTGCGCTCAGTGTATTCAGATTATCTCGCAGGGCGAAATGCCGTCTGTAAGGACTGCCAAGGTCTATAAGATCTACGGTAATCTTTCGCAAAGCGATAGAGAGCATATAGAAAAGTATGTTATAAACCCGGTTGAATGCCGAAAAGCAAGTCTTGAACCGGTCAAAACGCTAAAAATCGATTATCCGATACCTGAAATTGTAAAGGTGCTGGACGGATTTTGTGCGTATACACCCGAACAGCTCGGAGAGTTTATTGATAAATACGGTCTTGCAATGGATAAGGATGACATTGCGTTTTGTCAGCAATATTTCAGATCGGAAAAGCGGGATCCTACCATTACGGAAATCAGAATGATAGATACGTATTGGTCGGATCATTGCCGTCATACGACTTTTCTTACCACGATTGACAGTGTGGAGTTTGAGGACGCACTTATTGAAAAGACATACAAGGATTATATGTCGGCAAGAAAATCCCTCGGACGCACAAAACCTGTAAATCTTATGGATATAGCAACGCTTGCCGTAAAGGTACTCAAAAAAGAGGGAAAACTCGATAAGCTCGACGAATCCGAAGAAATCAACGCCTGCACCGTAAAAATCAAAGTAAATGTTGACGGAAAAGACGAGGACTGGCTGTTGCTTTTCAAAAACGAAACGCATAACCATCCGACGGAAATTGAACCGTTCGGCGGTGCTGCGACCTGTATAGGCGGCGCTATACGCGATCCTCTTTCCGGAAGAAGCTATGTTTACGGCGCAATGCGCGTGACAGGTGCGGGAAATCCCCTTACGCCGATTGAAAAAACGCTGCCGGGTAAACTTCCTCAAAGAAAAATCGTTACCACTGCCGCAGCGGGATATTCTTCATACGGAAATCAGATAGGACTTTCAACCGGACAGGTTGACGAAATATACCACGACGGATATACCGCAAAGAGAATGGAAATTGGCGCGGTAATCGCGGCGGCGCCTGCCGAAAACGTAAGGCGCGAAAGACCGAATCCCGGGGATATTGTCATACTGCTCGGAGGAAGAACGGGACGTGACGGCTGCGGAGGCGCTACGGGTTCGTCAAAATCGCACACTTCAAAATCTCTTGAAAGCTGCGGTGCCGAAGTTCAGAAAGGCAACGCGCCCGAAGAAAGAAAACTGCAAAGACTGTTCAGAAACAAAAAGGCTTCACAGCTTATAAAACGCTGCAACGATTTCGGCGCAGGCGGTGTTTCTGTTGCAATCGGCGAGCTTGCGGACGGTCTTGAAATAAATCTTAACGCCGTGCCGAAAAAGTACGACGGACTTGACGGAACGGAACTTGCTATAAGCGAGTCTCAGGAACGCATGGCGGTTGTCGTTGACCCCAAGGACTCAGACGAATTTATAAGACTTGCAAATTCCGAAAATCTTGAGGCGACGGTTGTGGCTTATGTCACCGAAAGTCCAAGACTTGTTATGAACTGGAACGGAAACAAGATCGTAGACATATCGCGTGAATTTCTTAATTCCAACGGAGCCGAAAAGCATATTTCCTTGAAAGCCACAAAGCCGCAAAACTTTAATAAGGCGATCCCCGACGATTTTGAAAAAGCTTACACCGAACTTGTAAATGACCTTAACGTGTGTTCAAAGCGCGGTCTTTCGGAACGCTTTGACTCGACTATCGGCGCAGGCAGTGTAGTTATGCCGTTCGGCGGAAAATATCAGCTAACACCCTCGCAGTGCATGATAAACAAGATTTCAACCGAGAAAGCTCACACCGACGACTGTTCTTTGATGTCCTACGGTTTTAATCCTTTTATAAGCGAAAAAAGCCCGTATCACGGCGCATATCTTGCTGTTGTTGAATCGGTTTCAAAGCTTATAGCGTCGGGTGCAAAATTCAATGACGTGTATCTTACATTCCAAGAGTATTTTGAAAAGCCGCATAAAGATCCGTCTCGCTGGGGCAAGCCTTTCAGCGCGCTGCTGGGTGCATACCGTGCGCAGACAGAGCTTGGAATTGCTGCAATCGGCGGCAAGGATTCAATGAGCGGAAGTTTTGAGCATATTGACGTTCCGCCTACGCTTGTTTCATTTGCCGTTACTACATCCAGAGCGTCCGCAACCGTTACCCCCGAATTCAAAAAGCACGATTCGCGCGTTGTAATGCTGTCCCCGGAATACGGCACGGACGGACTGCCGAAAGCGCATAGTCTTATTGAACTTTTTGATAAAGTACATGAGCTTACCTCTTCGGGAAAGGTTTTATCTTGTTATACTCCGACTTACGGCGGTGCGGCTGAAGCTATATTCAAGATGTGCCTCGGCAACGGTTTGGGATTTGATTTTGAGAACGGTATTTCCGAAAAAGATCTGTTCGGCTACTCTTACGGCACCTTTATACTTGAACTTGCCGACAATGCCGAAGTCAACGGTGCATTAAATCTCGGAAAAACAACGCAGGATAAGCACATTTCAAAGAACGGCGTAAAAATATCCATGGAAAAGCTGATTTCAGACTATGAAAACAAGCTTGAAAGCGTATATCCGACACACGCCGCGCAAGAGTGCGGAAAAATCACAAAATTTGAATATGCTGCACATACAAGAAAAGCTCCGAAAATAGGTTTTTCCCGTCCTCATGCACTAATTCCTGTATTTCCCGGCACAAACTGCGAGTATGACACGGCAAAAGCGCTCAGTGACGGAGGAAATGAGGCTGAAATATTTGTAATCAACAATCTTTCAAGCGACGGTATTGCCGAATCTGTAAAGCTGTTTGCCGAAAAGCTCAAAAATGCGCAGATTGTTGTAATTCCCGGGGGATTTTCAGGCGGTGACGAACCGGACGGTTCAGGTAAATTTATTACGGCATTTTTCCGAAACGCAGCCGTAAAAGAGCAGACAACCGAACTGTTAGAAAACCGCGACGGATTGATGTGCGGTATATGCAACGGTTTTCAGGCGCTTATAAAGCTCGGTCTCGTTCCGTTCGGAAAAATTACAGACATGGACGAAACCTGTCCTACGCTTACGTTCAATTCCATTGCCAGACATCAGTCGAAGCTTGTGAGAACACGTGTGGCATCAAACAAATCGCCGTGGCTCTCGCGCACAAAGCCCGGTGAGATATACACCGTTCCGATCTCGCACGGAGAAGGACGTTTTATCGCGTCTGACGAACTTATAAAGGCTCTTGCCGATAACGGTCAGATTGCAACGCAATATGCAGACCTTTCCGGAGAACCGACGTATGACATACGCTATAATCCCAATAACTCCTATTTTGCCGTTGAGGGCATTACGTCACCTGATGGCAGGGTTTTGGGCAAAATGGGACATTCCGAGCGTATCGGGCAAAATCTTTACATGAATGTGCCGGGTGAATACGATATGCAGCTCTTTGCCGCAGCTGCCGATTACTACAAAATCTGAACGTAACTTTTAACAAGACAAAAAACGCTCCGCTGTATCCATTTGCAGCGGAGTTTTGCTTTTATATTCAGTTTATTTAATGAGGTTTATCGCAGTAATCGACTTTGCTTTGAATGTTGATTCGTCTATGTCTGTAATTGCGGCGTTAAACTGCACTGCACCGTCCGCCTGTTCAAACCGCACGGGCATTTTTGTCGTAAATTTGTACAGTATACACTCTTCCTTTACGCCCAAAATCGAGTCGTATGGACCTGTCATTCCGAGATCGGTAATAAAGGCGGTACCTTTTGCAAAAATTCTTGCGTCGGAAGTCTGCACGTGTGTGTGCGTGCCAACAACGGCTGTAACGGTGCCGTCAAGGTATCTTGCAAGAGCTGCTTTTTCGCTGGTAGCTTCGGCATGAAAGTCGATTACGGATACGTCGTATTTTCCGTACTCACGTTCAAGAATTCTCTTTGCCGTTTCAAAAGGCGAGTCAAACGCGTCCATATAGACATTTCCCAAAAGCGAGATTACAAGAACCTTAATATTTCCGGCGTTGAAAATTACATATCCGTTTCCCGGGCAGGAGCCGGGATAGTTCGCCGGACGTAAAATGTTCGGATAATCGTCAATGCGCTTTTGCATTTCGTGTTTGTTCCAAATGTGATTGCCGCTTGTAATAACGTCAACGCCGCCGGCAAAGAGCTTCTCAGCCGTGTCAATGTCAAGACCGTTTCCCTTTGCGGCATTTTCGCCGTTCGCGATGATCATGTCGGCACCGTATTGTTTTGCTAGTTCCGAAAGCTCACGTCTTATAAAATCCGAGCCACATTCTCCAACGATGTCGCCGATAGTCAATATTTTCATTAATGTAAATTCTCCGAAATAGATTATGTGTTTGGGTTGTTCTGTTGTTCGCGCAGAGATTCAAGCTGACCTCTGAGTGCTTTTTTTGTTCCGACCGCCACAAATCTGTCTGCGGAATCGCAGAGAATGTTTCTGAAATTGCTGTCGGACGGGAATTTTGTCTCAAAATTCACATTTCCGTTCTCCGTGAAAGAATATGCGTAAATATAACGCGAACTCAGCGCATACATTACATTTTTCCCGCGGCAGACGCTTGTTATTTTGGAATCCGCGTCCACGGTAAACAAAGCGTTTCCGTTGAAATCAAAACCGTAAAGCGTCATTGAGTTTCCCGAAAGATTCTTGTTCTCTGTAAGAATAATGGTCTGATTCTGCACAAAGAACTTCTCTGTTTTGGTCTGATTGTATTTATAGAAAGATTTTTCTTCAAGCTTGCCGTCATAAAAACGCAGCATACTGTCGGTTATGAGATATACCGCAGACGCGTCATCGGAAAATCCGATTTTAAGCGCAAGCTCGTCCATGATTTCGGCGCTGTACAGTATCTCGTCTTTCTTTATGTCTCTTATCGTAATAAGAGTATCGTAACTTCCGTCGTGCGATTTTACGGACGCGCTTAACAGCTTTGTTCCATCTGAGGAAAGGTCGATTGCCGTAACATATCTGTCCGAAAGCATCCATCTGTAAACTTCTTCATAATTTGAGTTGTAGACTATCACGCCGGATCGGTATGTCTTTTCATTTGTTACGATTGCAAAGCCGCTGTCGTTAATGCAGCCTGCTTTTACGCTGTAAGGATATTTTTGAGAATACACGCGGGAAAATGAATTGAAAATTGAAATTTCGTTTCCCGTAATGTCGTATACAAGAATGTCTCTGCCGTCGCTTGAAACGCCGGGATCGGAGTAGGCAAGGGAATAGTTGAAGAGTTTCTTTCCGGAAAATTCGTAAAGACCTATTCCGCTTCGCGACACAACTGCAAGATTGTCACGCAGCATAAAGACGTGCGATTCGCTGTCGGCGTTTACGGAGATCTCTGCGCTGTCCGGCACTTCGGTATTGTCGTAGAAGTCTGCGTATTTCATGAGATACTGAATGTTCTCAACCGTAATGTCGCTTCTGAAAATAAATATACAGGACAGAACAAAGACTATAAACAGAAAAGTCGCGATATATCTTGTAATTTTAACGGCAAGCGCCGCTTTTTGATAGTATTTTTCAGGTTCTGTATTGTTCATGCAAAAACCTCCGCTAAAGAATTATTTCCCGCAAAGCTCGTCTGTTCTTGCAATTTCAAGCTTTAAGCCTTCCGCTGCGTCCTTCTTTGCACGGCAGACGGCGAGCTTTGATGTACCGGGGAGTTCTCCCGAACAGGCAAGCGTCATATTTTTTATTGAAAAACGGTTATTGTATGCCGCCGCAAACAGCGATTCAAGGCGGTCTGTTCGGTAAACGATAAATATATCGCCGCCTGTGCGAAGTAAATAAAACGCGGCCTTGAATATGTCGTCAATATTGCATAACACTTCATGCCGCGCTATGGTTTTGTAATCAAAATCGCACATTTTTCCGCAGTTTGCCGTCATATAAGGCGGATTGCAGGTCAGAAAATCAAACTGTTCCGAATAAAAATGCTGTTTGCAGAGCTTTACATCTCCCTGTATTACTTTAAATCTGTCGGCGTATCCGCTGTCCTTTGCGCTCTTAGCGGCAATTTCACAGGCTTCGCCGTTGATTTCAAGCCCGGTGCAGTCAATCCCGACGTTAGCGTCGCATAGCAAAAGCGGCACTATTCCTGTTCCGGTGCATAAGTCGCACATTTTTTTTGAGTTCAAGCCGCTTACGTTTTTCAGCACATACCTTGCGAGCATTACGGCGTCGGTTCCGTAGCTGAAAACACCGGGTTTCTGATATACCGTAAGCGTTTCGCTGACCTTTTCGGGTTTCAGGCTTTCCATGTCGCACTTCCTTATGCATAATTTATAAGTTATTGTACCACATTTTGCGTACCTTTGCAAGCGCAAAAGCACATATTGCGACACAATATTTTAAATTATTGCACTTATTTGACAAAATCCGAATAATGTGGTATGATATTTATCGGTCTGTGTGACCGGAAAGGTGATTAAAGAAAATGGAAAATCTGTTTAAACTCAAGCAGAACGGCACTACCGTAAAAACCGAGATAGTTGCCGGACTTACCACTTTTATGACGATGGCATATATCGTCGCGCTTAACCCGAATCTGCTTACCGGTTTCGGTGCAAACGGCGGCAGCGGACTTTGGAATGCGGTGTTCCTTGCAACCTGTATTTCCTCTGCTATCGGCACTCTTGTAATGGCATTTTTTGCAAACAAACCCTTTGCTATGGCGCCCGGCATGGGACTTAACAGCTTTTTTGCAATAGTTGTCGGAAACGTTGTCGGAATAACAGGCATGACTTATGTCGAATCCTTCAGATCCGCGCTTTGCATTATACTTATTGAAGGTATTGTTTTCCTTATTCTCTCGTTCCTTAATGTCCGTGAGAAAATCGTTGAGGCAATTCCTCTCGGGATCAGATACGGCATTGCACCCGCAATCGGTCTTATGCTCCTCAATATCGGTCTCGGTTCAAACGCAGGCGTTTACAATGAAAACGGCGAGGCGTTCTATGTAATGCGCGACTTTTTCGGTGCGCTTACTCCGAGCGTTATAAGCGAAAAGCTCGGCGGCAGCTACACTCAGATGGTGCTTTCGGTCGTAACGATGTTTGTCGGACTTTTCATAATAGTTATACTTGCTCACCATAAGGTAAAAGGCTCGGTACTCTTCGGAATGCTTGTCTCATCGGTTATATACTGGGCAGGCGAAGCAGTATTTATGCACGTAAATCCGTTCGCATCGCTTAAAGGCGCGTCCTTTATGCCGCGTTTTTCGGATATGGCAGAGCTTACACTCTTTAAGTTTGACTTTGCAGGCTTTGCAAAAATCGGCTGGTTTACGGCAATTACCCTTGTAATAACTTTCTGCATGATAGATATGTTCGATACTATCGGAACGCTTGTAGGAACCGCTTCCAAGGCAGGAATGCTCGATAAGGACGGCAATATGCCCAAGATGAAAGAGGCGCTTGTTGCCGACGCTGTCGGTACAGTTACAGGTGCCGTTACAGGTACTTCTACCGTAACCACATTTGTTGAATCGGCATCCGGTGTTGAGGCCGGCGGCAGAACCGGACTTACCGCGCTTACAACAGCGATTATGTTTATTGCTTGTATGTTTATAGCTCCCATCGCGGCAATTATCCCGGCTCCGGCGACTTCCGCAGCTCTTATTTATGTCGGGTTCCTCATGCTCGGCGGTATCAAGAAAATTGACTTTGAAGACGTTACACAGGGACTTCCCGCAGCACTCATGCTCATCAGTATGCCTGTTTCCGGCTCTATCGGTCACGGCATAGGTCTCGGTCTTATAACTTATACGGTTATCAAGGTATTCACCGGCAAGGCAAAGGACGTATCGGTTCTTACTTACATAATTTCGCTGCTCTTCCTCGTTAAGTTCTTCTTTGTTGTCTGATAATTGATATTATAAAAAAAAAGGTCTGCCTTACGTATAACCACGTTCGGCGGGCCTTTAATATTGTCACAATTATTCGGCGGCAGAATACCCGCCGCATTTTATATAAGCGCTGACTTTTGCCGCGGCATCTCTGAGCGTGTTTACCAAAAGCATTTTTGTATCTTCTTCAAGTTCCGATACGCTCACGCCTGTCAGTGCATTGTATGCAGAAAGAGCAATTTCGGGTTTGGCGCTTACCAGCTCGGGAATACAGTTTATGCACTCAATGGCAACTATTTTGTTGCGGTCATATATGAGTTTTGCAAGGCTTTGGAAATTTTGCGCAATCTTTTCTTTTGAATCCCATTTTGCGCAGGCTTTTATCATGATAATACCGCGGCGCCTGAGCGACGGATTGCGGTTTGAAAGCATCTTGAAATATAAGTCCATATAGTGATAGACCTTAGGATTTTCCTTTGCCTCTTCGCAAAGTTCCGAAAGAGAAACAAATGCTATGCGCTCGTCATCGCCGCAGAGAAACTGCATAAGCTTCTTCAACATTCTGTCCGGCATACATCTGTATCCGTTTATATATTTACCCATACTTAAACGGTAATGTTTTTTTGTGCGACGTGATTTTCTATCGCATTTGCAATAAGCCTGTGACCGTCTGCATTCGGGTGAATTCCATCGTCGCAAAGATAGTTTTTGATATCGGTCTTTTCAAGAAATGCAGAAGTAATATCGATAACCGGGACGCTTACAAGAGAACCGATTTTAAACACCTCAAGATTGTATCTTTCATGCCAGCGCGTAATATAGTCAACATCTCCGCCGAGCCATTTCAGAACGTTTGACGCTTTTAGTCCGGCAGTGACCCTGTCAAAATATCTTTTTGAATCTATCGGCGGCAAAGACAGCAGAACAGGGGAGATACCGATGCTTTTTATCTTGTTTATAACGTCGGCATATGTGTTTCTGAAAGTTTCTATCGAGCATTTCGGCTCGTGATGTTCTGACGGATCTTGCGCAATCTTTTTCCAGTCGTAGTCGCAGTCGTTTCCGCCGAAGCACAGCACAGCATATTTGTAAACGCTGTTTTTCAGCACATCCATATAGCTGTTTACTATTCTTTCTCCGCGGATAATTGTATGGCCGAAACGCGCGTTGTTTTCAATATTAGCCCCGAAATATTTTGCGCAAAGATCGGAAAACCTGTTTTCGTAAACTTTATACTTGCTTCCGTCGAGTATAACGCCCTCTGAAACGGAATCTCCGAATACAGCAATATTTGTCAAAGTTGTCACCCCTGTATTATATATTTTTGCATTATTTGTATAAGCAGTTTATACACAATTATTATAGCACATTTTCGTATATTTTCAAGCGTTAACGCTGGGATAGATTCAAAATTAACTGTTTGAACATTTTTGCTTTTCCGATCTGTATAATAATGTATATAAAGAAAAGTATATGTTAATTAACACTGTCATGATTGACAAAATGAGTATAATGAGTTAAAATATCACGGTTGATAAAAATATTGAAAGCGGTAAAAGCAATGTTGGTTACAAAGGATAAAAAATTTTACAAGACATTTTTCTCACTGTTTTCCATGATAGTTTTGCAGAACGTCATAGTTTTAAGTGTAAATCTTGCCGACAACATAATGGTAGGCGCGCACAGTGAGGTTTCAATGTCCGGCGTTGCGGCGGTAAACCAGATACAGTTTATCTTTCAGCAGCTTATTATGGGTACCGGCGACGCACTTGTGGTCATGGGCAGTCAATATTGGGGTCAGAAACGCACCGAGCCCATAAAGTCTCTCGGATTTGCGGCAATCAGCCTCGGCGTTCTGTTCGGGCTTGTGCTTTTTATACTTGCGTCTCTTGTCCCGGAAAGCATTGCGCATATATTTACGCCGTCCGACGCCATTGCCGCTCAGAGCGTTGAATATATCCGCATAATAAAGTACACATACATAATTTTCGCAATTACAAACGTTCTGCTTGCGCTTTTGCGTTCTGTCGAAACTGTAAAAATCTCGTTTTACGTTTCCATAATGGCGTTTGTGGTAAACTGCGGTATAAACTACACACTTATAAACGGCCACTTCGGTTTTCCCTCAATGGGCGTAACGGGCGCTGCGATAGGTACACTCGCGGCAAGGATATGTGAGCTCTGCATTGTGCTTATATATGTTCTTGCAGTTGACAAAAAGCTGAGAATAAAACTTTCAGATATACTCAAAACGGATTTCCGTCTTGCCGGAGACTATTACAAAAACAGTGTATTCTTTATTGTTGTCGCAGGTATGTTCGGTCTGTCTACGGCACTTCAGACAGTCATACTCGGTCACATAAACGACAGCGCGATAGGAGCAAATTCCATCGCGACAACGCTTTTTCAGGTGCTCAAAGTTGCGTCAGTCGGTATGGCAAGCGCCACGTCCATTGTAATAGGCAAGACTATCGGAGAAGGAAACCTAAAAGTTCTGAAAGAATACGTCAAGACACTGCAGCTTATGTTCATAGGCGTAGGACTTCTCACAAGCGCTGCGCTGTTCTTCTTGCGAATTCCCGTCATATCGTTTTACAACATAAGTCCCGAAACAAAAAGAATGGCGGAACAGTTTATTCTGGTTCTGTGCGTCACCTGTATCGGCACGGCTTACGAAATGCCTGTCATAACCGGTATTATAAGAGGCGGCGGAGACTCTAAATTTGTATTTATTAACGACCTTATAAGCATTTGGTGTATTGTGCTGCCGCTGTCGTATTTTGCGGCGTTTAAATGGAACTTGGAGCCGTATATTGTTGTACTCTGCCTTAACAGCGACCAGATATTCAAATGTGTTGCGGCTGCAATCAAGGTCAACAGATATAACTGGATTAAAAAGCCTACGAGATAAAATGACGTCGGTTGACTTTTAAAGACCGGTATGTTATAATTTTTGAGAACAGATTTGCAGATACTTGCATATTCCTTATATCAAGAAAGCGATAGATAAAAGCTGATGAAAATATACAAAACAGATGATTTTGCCTCACAGAAACAAAAGTGTGTGCTGGCACTCGGAAACTTCGACGGTGTTCACAGAGGTCACGCAAAACTTCTCAAAACGGCTTGCGCTTATGCGCGTAAAAACGGAATATCTTTCGGAATTTACACATTTGAACATAACCCGAAATCAATTGACGGTCTGCTTACAAGAAACCGCGAAAAAAATATACTTTTTGAAGATCTCGGCGCGGATTTTGTATACTACGAGAATTTTGACGATGTAAAAAATCTTGAACCGCATGAATTTTCCGACTATATCGTAAATAAATTCGGTGCTGTCTGCGCTGTATGCGGAGAAAATTTCAGATTTGGAAAAAATGCGTCCGGCACAAGCTCCGTTTTAAAAGAACTCATGGCAGAAAAGGGACATGACGCACTCATAGTTCCGACTTTGATCGACGGCGCGCAGCCGATAAGTTCAACGCGTATAAGAAAGCTCATTGAGGACGGAAAACTCGAGCAGGCAAACGCTATTCTCGGCTATCCTTACGGATTTTCCGCAGAAATAGTGCACGGTGCGAGTATCGGGCATACAATCGGTTTTCCGACGATAAATCAGCTTTTGCCAAAAGGGAAAATCTGCCCGAAACACGGCGTTTATGCATCAAGCGTAACAGTTGACGGCAAAAAGATGTACGGAGTTACGAATATCGGCGTAAAACCTACCGTAACCGACCGCAATTCTCTGCTTTCGGAAACGTATATAATTGATTTTTCGGGAAATGTTTACGGCAAATACGCAGATGTGCGTCTTTATAAGATGCTGCGTCCCGAAAAAAAGTTCTCGGGGCTTGAAGAGCTTACCGAAAATATACGCAAAAACGTTTCCGAGACAAAAAAATACTTTGAAGGTAACAAATAATGAAAAAATATTTAAAACTTGCACTGACTGTTTTGGCAGCAGTGCAGATTCTTTCGCTGTGTGCGTTTTCACTTGAGCAGGCGCCGGTCATGGACGAGATTACCTATTCCGGGAAAGCACTTTGCGATTATGCGTCAGTTCCCGAAAAGCCGATGATTACCGGTAAATATGCGTATTGTATAAACCTCGATACGGGTACTGTCATCTATGAGAAAAACAGCACCGACAAAGCATATCCGGCGTCAACAGTAAAGCTGCTGACGGCACTTACGGCGTATGAGAACATACCTGACCTTGATGCTGCGGTGACGGTATCTCAGGAGACTGTAAGAAACGCGTCAGGCTCAAATATGTCGCTTAAAACGGGAGAAATACTTACGGCGCGCGACTTGCTTTACGGAGTTCTTGTAACAGGTGCAAACGACGCGGCTAGCGCGCTCGCCGAATATGTCAGCGGCAGCGTTTCGGAATTTTGCACGCTTATGAATCAAAAAGCCGAACAGCTCGGCACGGAAAACTCGAATTTTGAAAACGTTACGGGATTTCAGTCCGAAAATACCTATTCGACCGCACGCGATATGGCAATAATCGCAAGAGCCGTATACTACTGTGACGAGCTTTTTGATATGACAAACACGGCGCGGTATACGGTCGAACCTACAAACATGACGAATGTAAAGCGGACATTGCTTAACCGCAACACGCTTATTTCACGTGTGCGTTCGCAGAGCGACTTTTACAAGGGCGCTGAGGGAATGAGCCTCGGAGGAACGCCCGAAGGCGGTCAGTGTGCCGTTTCGTCTTTTACGACGGGAGATAACCTCACTTATCTTTGCGTTGTTCTCGGCTCGCAGGAAACAGACGAAAAAAATCTTGCCTGTTCAGATATTTCTGAAATTTTTGATTTCTGCAAAGACAATTTCTCACTTCAGACGGTAGCTTCGTCCGGCGACGTTGTATGTGAAATCAAAGTAACTCTCGCGTCGGATACCGACCATGTAACGCTTTTTCCCGCACAGGACATAAAAGTTCTGCTGCCGAATCAGCTTGAATACGAAAAGGATATAACCGTCGAGAGAAGAGTATATTCAGAGTCCGCAAAAGCTCCCGTCTACAAAGGCGACGAATTCGGTGAAATAGTGGTACTTTATAAATCTGACGTTACGGTAGGCAGAACAAAGCTTATATCCGGCACAAGCGTTGACAGGAGCAATCTGCTGTACTTTTTCAGCAGGGTTGAGAGTTTTATTTTCAGTACATGGTTCAAAGTTTTTCTCGGCGCAGCAGCAGTGCTCTATGTAATTTACCTTGCGCTTTACTTTAAGTTTTCAAAACAGAACGACAGCCGCAGAAACGGACGGAGAAAACTGTGAGATGAGTACAGATAGCTTAAAAAAGGGAGTTTACCGTCATTATAAAGGAAATTATTACGAACTGATCGACACGGCGCTTCATTCAGAGACTCTTGAGCCGCTTGTAATTTACAGAGCCTTATACGAAAAACGGCAGCTTTGGGCAAGACCTGCCGAGATGTGGAATCAAGAAGTTGCAACAAAAGACGGAAAGACTGTAAAAAGATTTGAATATGTCGGAGAATCCGACGCTGTAAAGAAAATTCCGGAAACCTGATTTAAAGGCAACCGGAATTCTTTTTTATTTAATATCGCAAAGAACATTTTCCGGCACGCTGTCAAGCAGCTCCGGATTTTTGAAATACTTTTTCATGTACTTGTACGCCGCAGCGAAATAATATCCGTCGCATATTCTTTCGTCCATGACAAAAGTAATGTCCATGTAGCTGTTTTTTTCAACGCTGCCGTCATCGGCAAGTTCATTAATGCGCTTTTTTGCGCCAAATGATATAAACAGCGGAACGTTGCCGAAATTATAGAGATGATGGTATATCGGCGGTATGCCGAGCGAACCCATTGAAGTGATAAACATTGAGGAATGGAACGGCGAGATTTTTTCGATAATAGACGGCATAACGCCGAAGTAATCAAGAAATCTCAAAAAGCGAATTGTCGATCTCAAGATCAGCCCCGGCATGGCGTTTAGTATTCCTGCGATTTTATCAAAATCTCCACCCGGATTTTCACGGTAGCTCTCTATTGTCTCGTTAAACTTGTTGTACACATCTTCAATGGTAGCATCGGGAGAAAACCTTACTTTAATTGCAGTGTCGGGCGATTCCAGGGACATCTCACGCTTGATTACCAGCGAAACTATAATATCGGGTCTTGAGTAAACGCGCTGACCTGCAATAAAGCGGTTGATTGCAGGCATTTGCGAAACCGTCCTTATGTATGCCGCAATTATGACGTGCATAAGGCTTATGCTTTTATATCCGTCAGCTTTCTTCTGATTAAGGTATTTTTCAACTTCGTTTATTTTAACCGAGTCGGTAAGATAGTTCTGACTGTCGCACCGCAAGTCCATAATATATGGCGATACTACGCTCATAGCCGGCAAAGTTCTGACTCTGCGTCCGTCTCTTCTGTCGCCGAATGACATAAATCCACTCATTTCCGCATAATGCATTTTTACTATTTTAACATATTTTTGTACATTTGTACAGCGGATTTGAATTTTTCGGCATACTCTACAAAAATTCGACGCGAAGTTTGTTTATTATTTTTTTCTCGCTGCGCGATACTTTGACTTGCGTTACACCAAGGATTTTTGCAGTTTGGGCTTGAGTCAGTCCTTTGAAATACCTTAAAACGAGCAATTCACGCTCATTTTCGGGGAGCTTTGATAAAACCTGCGCCAGTGCCGTTTTCTCACATAGAGCGTCAATGTCATCTTCCGCATGGCACAGATCCATAAGTTCGGTATCGCTGTCCTCCGAAATCTTTTCCTGTAAAGATACGGCGGGTTTTGCAGCGTCAAGCGCATATACGGCGTCTTCGGGCGAGATATCGCACAGCTTTGCAAGTTCTGAAAGTTTAGGTTCCTTTCCGTACTTTGAAATGTATTTTTCACGTTCGCGCATAAGCGTATACGCATTTTTCTTTACATTTCTCCCAACCTTTATAAGACCGTCATCGCGCAAAAATCTTCTTATTTCACCCGTGACCAGAGGAACGGCATATGTTGAGAAGACCGTACCGAACTTTTCGTCATAGCCGCGTATCGCTTTCAACATACCGACAGAGCCGATCTGAAGGAGATCCTCAAATTCCTGACCTCTGCCCAGAAATCTCAACGCAATGCTTTTGATAAGTCCGTAGTTCTTTGCTATGATTTCTCCGGCTGCGCTTTCGTCTCCGTTTTTGTAACGTGCAAGCAGTTGCTTGTTTTCGTCATGCGTTTGTGTCATGAATATCTTTTCCTATGTACTTTCGCATTGTTACCGAAGTGCCTTTGCCGGGTTTTGAACGAACGGTAAGTTTGTCGGTAAAGCTCTCCATTATCGAAAATCCCATGCCGCTGCGTTCCTCGCTTCCCGAGCCTGAATACATCGGCTGCATAGCCTGTTCGATATTTTCAATTCCGCATCCCTTGTCCTTTATTTTTATCACAAGCAGCCCGTCAGAAAAGTATTCTCCCGATATGTAGATCAGTTTTTTTCTTTCGTCCGGTTCAGCGTTGTAGGCGTGGACTATACAGTTTGTAACGGCTTCCGAAACGGCGGTCTTTATGTCGCATATTTCTTCAAGCGTCGGATCGAGCGCAGATATAAAGGCGCTGCACAGGATACGCGAAAAGCTTTCGTTTACGGATTTTGCGGGCAGCACTGTTTTAAATGAGTTTTTGCGTATACGTGTTTTTCTTTCTGACTTTGTGTTATTCATTTGCTGTTTTCAGTCCTTTCACGATTTATAGTTTTTATCAGCTTGTCCACTCCGGCAAAACTGAGTATTTTCTGAATTCTTGTACTTGTATTGCATAAAAACATTTGCGCACCGACTTCGCAGGCGTGTCTGTACCGTCCGAGAACAAGTCCCAGTCCGGAACTGTCCATAAAATCTATGCCTGCAAGGTCAAGAATTATGGTTTTCGGGCGTTCGCAAACAATCAGCTTGTCGATTCCTTCGCGTATGTCCTTTGCGGAATGGTGGTCTATTTCGCCGGACAGAAAAACTATCATTTTGCCGTCGCGGTTTACGGCTGTCATTTCCATTTTTGTCAATCCTTTCATATAAACATCTTTTCTTTGATATAAATAATACACCAAAAAACGCGCGTATTGTGTCGCATTAACCGTGAGTATTTTCGTGTCTTTTGCCGAAAAAGCAAAGATAAGAGAATAAAGTCACCGAAACCATGCACAAAACGCACAGTACGCCGAAAAACGGCGATTTAAAACCCATATTTGTGCCTGCAAGCTTTCTGATTACACAAACTCCAAAAAATGTGCTTATCGCAGGCAAAACATATTTATACCGGCTTTTTGAACCGTTTTTGGCTGTTATATCCGGCAGCATTGCCGACGCCGTATACAGATATACGCTGATTTTCAGTATACACGCAAAACCCGCCATAAAAAGATAAATTTCGGGAAAACTGAAATGCGGTATAAGTGTAAGGGAAGTGAGGTCGCAGGAATAGAGATCTGCCGAGAGATTTCTTCCGAACATAAGAGCCGTGCGCATACAGTTTACGCACAATATAATAAGATTTGACCTGAATGCGGCGTGTGAAACTTTAGGCATAATAATGTCATGGTGGTATCTGTTTTCGCTTATGCAGCAAAGAAAAAATACGGGTACGTCGCACACAAAATATAGCGTACTTAAAGAGCCGTCACGTAAAAAAGAAAAGTTAAAGTTTGCCGGATTCGGCGTGTCCGGGGTCACAACACCGCCGAGTGTTCGGAGTGCGAAAAATAAAACGGCAAAATATATTACGAAACCTGCACAGCACAGCGAACAAAATCTCATAATTCCGCCGGTGCTTGAAAATCCTGCATATGCGCAGCAAAACAGCATTACGGCAAGAAAAATCAGCGACATTATTTCTTTTGAATAGTAGTTTGAGAACATTGACGCGGCATTCAGAAATTCGTTTGCGAATACTGCGGACAGCACACACAGCGAAATCGCCGAAATGATACCGGTAGTTTTCGATATTGCAGTATTATCTGCCTCCCTAAGCTGGCACTTGTCAAAAAATCGCGAAAAAAAACGGTTTAAGACAAGTCCGATTATTACCGTAACCGCCGCCGCACCGATTTTATATTGGCTTTTGTACAGCGGATTGAATATGATCTGGGAACTCAGTAAAAACGCCGAAAATGCGGCAAAATGCTGTGAATTTGTATTGATCTTCATTTAAAAGCTCTCCTGTCCGTCATTTTTACCCCGTCACAACGGCGCAGTTTTTATATGTCGCTTTGCCGTCAAAATGAATATTTGCATTTTTGCCGTATTTCAGAATCGGAATTTTAGCTTTTTTATTCGGTGAAGTACACATCGCGAAAAATCTCACTGCGTTGACCTTTTGATTTTCTTTGTCAAACTTAAGCGCCGCGAGATTTCCGTCTTTGGCAACCTTTTCCAAAAGTTCCGAGCAAGATACCGAGCTTACACATACCGCGCTGCTTCCTGCCGGCAATCCCGGTACCGACGGAATATATACCGCAATGTCGTACAGTTTTTTTGCGTCAAGCGACTCGCTGAAAAGATAAACATCGTTTTTTCCCGAATAGCAATCGGGATATTTTTCAAAAAAGCTCTGCGCACATTTCCCGATGTTTTCGCCGTCGAAGCTGTCTGTAAAGTATTTTGCGTCAACTGCGTTTTCATTATCCGACATACCCGTTATGCAGTTGTCTTTACCGTTCACACTGTCTTCTTCGTTTTCAGAAATGCTTTTTTCGAGCAACACCGTGAATATAAGCCTGTCGTTTCTTTCATCAAAACCGCAGGCGTGAATATAATATACGTCGTTTTTCTCTGACGCAGCACATGAACTTAAAATAAACGCGCAAACGAATAACAACGCGGCAAATCGAAGTGCTTTCATTCCGACGCTCCTTTTTTCTTGGGATATATTTCATTTTCGGCGTGCGACAAAGCTTCTTTCGGCACGGTGAGCACTGCGTCCGTAAGACCTTTGGGATTAATCGGCGTAAACGGCGAGAGGTACGGTATACCGAACGATTCCTTGCGGCAGAGCGCTATAAACAGAAAAGTGACGGAAATTACTATGCCTTCAATTCCGAAAAGCTTTGCGGCAATAAGATTGAGCAGACGTACGAGCATAATGCTGTTCATATACGGCGGCATTGAAAAAGAGCTTACCGCCGTAAGCGCCGCTACCATTATTACCGGAGGACTTGCAATACCTGCCGAAACTGCGGCGTCGCCGAGTATAAGTCCCGCGACAATTCCGACGGCGTCGCCGACTGCACGCGGCATTCTTATGCCTACTTCGCGTATAAGTTCAAAGATCAAGAGTATTACTACAAGTTCGCCGAAAATACCGAACGGAATATCCTGTCTTGCCTCTATTACGGTTTTGTAAAGCTTGTACGGAATGCTTGACGTGTGGTGTTCAAGCAGCGCAAGATACAGCGACGGCAGATACAGCGAAATAAAAATGCTGATTAAACGTATGCAGCGAATGAATGTCGCATAATACGGAGTTTTCAGATAGTCCTCTGCGGATTGCAGGCTTTCGACAAAAAGGTAAGGTACCGTAAGCACCACCGGACTGCCGTCGCATATCACCGCAGCTCTGCCTTCTATAAGCTTTGCTGCAACTTTATCGGGTTTCTCGGAATTTCCTACATTGGTAAACAGCGACGGTATATTTTTCTGAAGATAGTGTTCTACATATCCCGAATCTATAACCGCCGGCATTTTCATTTTCTCAATACTCTTTTTTACCCGCTTAACCATGTCGGGATTTGCAACGCCGTCAATATATAAAATGTTGACCGATGTTTTTGTGAAAGTACCGCAATTCAGCGTAATGATTTTCAGCTTTTCAGTGCGTATACGCTTTCTTATAAGCGCGATATTGTCCTCGGCGTTCTCGATAAACCCCTCTCTCGGACCTCTCACAACAACCTCGCTGTCAGGCTCGGAAACACTTCTGCCGTTTCCGTTCTTAGCCGGAATCGCAAGAAAAACAACTTCTCCGCCTATATCCGTAAATATAACGGCGCACCCGGACAGCACCTTTTCTTTTGCCTCTTTATAGTTCGGTATATCCGACAGTTCGCTTGAGGCAATAACGCCGAAAAACTCTTTTTTCGTTGACGGAGTGCCGCCCATATGAGTCAAAGGCTTTATAATGGTTTCGGAAATAAATGTTCTGTCCGAAAAATTTCCTATATTGGCAAGATAGATGTAAAAACCGTCCGACGGTTCGATGAAACGCAAATTAAAATCCCCGCAGCCCGAAAAATCTCTTTCAAAGCTTGTTTTTGCCTGTTGTGACGTCAGAATTTCCAAAGTATCGCCGCTTTCAGTATATTTTTATATATTTTTGCCCGACGCAAGCTTTTTAATACCCGAAAATTACAATCATTTTCATTCTGCGGCATATAATAGTCCTATAAAAAATAACTGGAGATGATTTTATGTGTTCAATCTGCGGAATATACGATCCGAAATCATACGGCGAAAGCAATAAGGATATGTGTCTAAAAATGAATCAGACACTCGCACACCGCGGACCCGACTCAAACGGCGCTTATTTTTACGGCAAAGTAAGCCTTGCCCACAACAGACTTGCGGTAATAGATCCCGAGAACGGCTCACAGCCGATGTCGACTCGTTTTGCCGGACGGGAATATGTAATTGTCTACAACGGAGAGATATATAACACGGATTATCTCAGAAAAGAACTGGCAAAACGCGGAGTGACTTTAAAAACAAGGTGCGATACTGAGATTGTGCTTTATGCATATATAATCTGGAAAGAAAAGTGCGCCGAAAAACTGGACGGAATATTCGCGTTCTGCGTATTTGATAAAAATTCAGGTAAAATTTTCATTGCGCGCGACAGATTCGGCGTAAAACCGTTTTTCTACACGTTTAAGGACAGTTCGTTTTATTTTGCGTCGGAAATAAAAGCGCTGCTTGAATGCGGTGCGGCAAGCCCGAAAGTAGATACGACAGGACTGTGGCAGCTTTTGTATATGTCGCCTTCAAGAATAGGCGGCAGCGGAATATTCAGAGATATATCGGAGCTTAAAGCGGCTCACTGCGGTTATTTTGACCTTTCGGGACTGCACATATACAGATACTGGACGCCCAAAGCGCAGACAATACATGAAAACGCCGGAGAGGCGGCGCTGCACACCCGTTTTCTGCTTGAAAAGTCAATAAAAGAACAGCTTGTTTCCGATGTGCCTTTAAGCGTTCTGCTTTCGGGAGGACTAGACTCGTCGATAGTATCGTCTGTTGCGGCACTTTGTTATCGTGAAAACTCCATGACACTCGATACATACTCTTTTGAATACGAAGGATCAAAAGATAATTTCGGCGCAAGCGAATTTATCCCGGCAAGCGATGACGAATATGCGGTTTATATGGCAAAGTGGCTGGGCACGGAACATACAATTCTGACCTGTCCCACAAAAGCACTGATCGACAATCTGTATGCCGCTGTTGACGCGCGTGATTTTCCCGGACAGGCGGATATCGATTCCTCACTCTTGTATTTTTGCAATAGAATCAAGAAAAAGCATACAGTTGTGCTTTCGGGAGAATGTGCCGATGAAATTTTCGGCGGCTATCCGTGGTTCTACAAACCCGAAATGCTGAACAGCGAATATTTTCCGTGGATACATGAGCCGAAACTGCGCGCAGGACTTTTCAGAAAGGAGATTGCAAGACAGGAAGAAGGTTATGCTTACACAAGCGAAATATATAAGAACTGCATAGCCGAATGTCCGTCAAACAGCGCCGACAGCGAACTGATGAACAATTCGCGAATAGCCACATGGCTTTCAACCGAGTTTTTTATGCAGCAGCTTCTTGAGAGAAAAGACAGAATGAGTATGCACAGCGGACTTGAAATAAGAGTGCCGTTTGCAAACCATGAACTGTTTGAATATGTTTTCAATGTTCCGTGGGAAATAAAATTCGAGGACAGCATAGAAAAAGCACTGCTGCGAAACGCAATGAGCAATTATCTTCCGGAAAAGATTCTTTACAGAAAAAAGAGCCCGTACCCGAAAACCTTTGATACTTGTTTTGAAAGCGGCGTAAGGCAGATACTGACGGAGAAAATTATGAATGGAAAAAGTATTCTGTCCGAAATTCTTGACACAAAATCGCTCGAAAGTTTTTGCGAAAATACGTCCGAAACGTGGTTCGGACAGCTTATGGGAAAGGCGCAGATGCTCGCATGGCTTTTACAGTTTGACTATTGGTACGAAAAGTATAATGTTGAACTGGTTTTATAAATTAATATCCGACGAATACTTGACTTAATGTCAATTTGTGCTATAATTATTACAGAGTAATTAAAGAAAGGAAAAAACAATGGAAACCGTAAAAACATATAAGTGTCCGTGCTGCGGCGCGGGACTTGTATTCGATGCGCAAAACCAAAATCTTCACTGCGAATCCTGCGGCAACGATTTCACCATTGACACACTCGAACAGCTTGACGCAGCGGATAATTCCGCGTCCGAGGCAGGCAGTGAGTACAACTGGGAAAAATACACTCCGCGCAGCTTTACAAACACAGGTGGTCTTGATCTTACACAGTTCCGCTGTCCGAGCTGTTCGGCTGAGATAATCGGTGATCAGAATATGGGAGCCTCCGTGTGCCCGTACTGCGGAAATCCGACGATTGTCAAAGAACAGTTTGAGGGTACTCTTCAACCGGACTACATAATCCCGTTTAAGGTTGACAAAAAGAGTGCGTTTGCAAAATTTGAAGAAGCATATTCGAGGCTTCCGTTTTTGCCCGACGAATTCAAAAACAAGAACAAGATTAACGAAATGAACGGCGTTTACATACCGTATTTTATGTTTGACTGTAACTGCGGTGCGGATATAACATACAGCGGACAGACGACAAGCACATGGAGCGACTCAAAGTACGATTACGTAAAAACCAACTATTTCAGACTTTACAGACAGGGAAACGTAGGCTTTAAAAACGTTCCTGCCGACGCGTCAAAAAAAGCCGACGACGCATACACGGAATCGGTAGAGCCGTTTGACTGCAGAGAGGCGGTAAACTTTGATCCGGCATATCTTTCGGGTTATTTTGCCGAAAAGTATGACGTTTCCATGGACGAGTGCGTCGAACGCGCAAACAGGAGAATAAAGAATACCGCCGAAAGACTTATGGAAAGCACTACCGCAGGCTATTCTTGCGTAACACCGTTAAGTTCTAATATACATTTCGGCGACGGCAAAATACGCTATGCTCTGCTTCCGGTATGGATGCTCAGCGTCAAGTACCTTGACAAAGTATATCACTATGCCGTAAACGGTCAGACAGGCAAGACAATAGGCGAATTTCCGACCGATAAATCAAAAAAACGCAAATTTTTCTGGAAAGCATTCGTAATATCTTTCGGAGTGCTTGCCGCACTCTGCGCAATTCTCATTCTGATTTCGGGAGGTACGTTTGCACTATGAAAAAGCTGATTTCAACAATCCTTTTTTTGGCATTTGCACTCATGCCTTTCTGCTTTGCGGCGGAACTTCCTGTTGTTATAGACAATGCGGAATATCTTACCGACGATCAGTCCGAACAGCTCGAACAAATGCTTGACGAAGTGCTGACAGACGACTTCTGCGCCGTAGTTTTTACCGAAGATGAACCGAGTGACGACGATCCTCAGGCGGCAGCCGATGATTTCTTTGACTTTGAAGGCTACCTTGAGCAGTATTCAAACGGAATTGTTTTCTACATTTGCAAAAGCACAAGACAATACGCTTTTTCTACAACCGGAACTGCTATTGACACGTTTGATGACTCAAAGCTTGATGTAATCGAAAACGATATGCTTGACTTTCTTCGCAACGACGAGTACTTTGAAGCGTTTTGCTCATTTGCGGGAAATGTAAAGTATTATCTTAACGAATATCCCGATTCGGATTATCCGTCCGACTACGCAAGCAACAGCAGCAGTGATTATAACGGCGGATACGACTACTATGACGATGAGCCGCTTGTAATTGACATTCCGACAATAATTACTTTTATTGCAATAAGCGTGCTGGTTGCCCTCATAATTGCGGCAATTGCAACGGCAATAAGAGCGGGACGCATGAATACCGCAAAATTAAAGACAGAAGCAGGCAATTATGTTGACGAAAAAGGCTTGAACGTCACCGCGTCCAATGACATTTACCTGTACTGCACGGTAACACGCACCGAAAGACCGCAGAACGAGGATCATAACTCCTCGGGTGGCGGAGGTTCGTCAACTCATGTTTCTTCGTCCGGTACAACTCACGGCGGCAGAAGCGGAAGTTTTTAAAAACAAAATTTTATCAGTTTAAATATAAAAGGAGATTACAGCTATGGGACTTATTAAAGCAGCTGCGGGAGCAACAGGCGGCGTACTTGCGGATCAGTGGAAGGAATATTTTTACTGTGAGGCGCTTGACGCGGATACACTTGTCGCAAAGGGCGAAAAGAGAACAAGCGCAAGAAGTTCAAATAAAAAAGGCGAGGAAAATATAATTTCTAACGGTTCTGTTATCGCAGTGAACGACGGTCAGTGCATGATCATCGTCGAGCAGGGAAAAGTCGTTGAGCTTTGCGCCGAACCGGGTGAGTTCGTATATGACACTTCAACGGAACCCAGTATTTTCTGCGGTAAGCTCGGAGAAAGCCTCAAAAAGACGTTTGCAACCATAGGAAAGCGTTTTACTTTCGGCGGAGATACCGCAAAGGATCAGCGCGTGTATTATTTCAACACCAAGGAAATTACCGGAAACAAATACGGAACGGCAAATCCCGTACCTTTCAGAGTTGTCGATAAGAACATAGGACTTGATGTAGATATAGCAATCCGCTGCCACGGCGAATACTCGTACCACATAACCGATCCCATGCTCTTTTACACAAACGTCTGCGGCAATGTTGCGGATTCTTACACAAGAGACGAAATTGACAGCCAGCTCAAAACAGAGCTTATGACGGCTCTCCAGCCTGCGTTTGCAAAGATCTCCAATATGGGCATACGTTACAGCGCACTCCCGGGACATACTATGGAAATCGCCGACGCACTTAATGAAGTTCTTTCGCCGAAATGGCATGAGCTTCGCGGAGTTGAAATTGTTTCGTTCGGCGTATCAAGCGTAAATGCGTCTCCCGAAGACGAAAACATGATAAAAGAACTCCAGAAAAACGCCGTATTCACAAATCCCGGTATGGCGGCCGCTCATCTTGTCGGCGCACAGGCTCAGGCCATGCAGGACGCTGCAAAGAACGAAGGCGGAGCTATGAATGCATTTTTCGGTATGAATATGGCTCAGAATGCATCGGGTCAGACTATTCAGAATCTCTTTTCTAAGGCCGCCGAGAACAATCAGAATGCCGGTGCGGCTTCGGCAAACGAATGGGTATGCTCCTGCGGAAAGAAGAACACCGGCAAATTCTGTGCTGAGTGCGGAAAACCAAAGCCGGAAAGCAGTGAATGGATCTGTTCGTGCGGCGCTCACAATACAGGCAAGTTCTGTTCTGAGTGCGGCAAGTCAAAACCCGTCACAGCTTGCCCGAAGTGCGGATATAAGCCCGACTCATCAAAACCTGTTCCGAAATTCTGCCCCGAATGCGGAGCAAAGTTTGAATAATAGCGCCAATACATAATTAACCAAAAAATTACCGCTTCGATTCTCTTTACGAACCGAGGCGGTTTTGTTATATGTGCTGTTAAAATTGTTACTTGCTTATAAGATCCGCGATTTTTTTGTTTACGGCAAATCTGAGCTTTTCGCAGAAGTCGTCCTGTCTCGGATAATCCGAAAAAGTAATATTGTAATTTGCAAAATCTTCAATAAATTTGACGGCATGCTCTTTTGATGAAAGGCTTTCCAGAAGTCTGAAAGCACGTAAATCGTATAAACCTTGTGTAAAGCTCTTTATATGCAGCGTCGGATATGCTGTTCCGTCGGGCGCGGGATATACCGAAAAAGCGTCGCCGGCAGGAACCCAGCCACCGCCGTCGTTGCAGGTATACGGATCAATTATGTGCTTGGAGTACTGCGAATAGTAGAAATTGTAACCCCATTGCAAAAATCCGACAATATCGTACTTGAAAAGCTGTGTTCCGAGAACCCTTGTGCGGTTCATGCTCATGGCAACAAACCTGTTTGATACTGCAGTGTTCTGGCTGCAGCAGTAATAGCACCATAAATCCGGAACTTTGTTTTGTATAAAAGGTACTATGCTGTTTGTGCCGGGAATAGGCGTTGAAACAGCACCTGAACTCATAAACTCGTATTCCGAAAGTGCGTCGCCGCACATACAATCCGAGAGAACATCGGACAGCTTTTCTCTGATTTTGAGAAAGCGCGGCAAATGTTCCTTTATAGGCTCATCGGATATATGGAACATTGCCTTTTTAAGCAAATCTTTAGACTTGAGATACTCTTTAAAACTGACAATAAACTGTCTGACAAACCCGATATATTCGTCTGATAATGAATCTGTATTCCAACCGAAAATTTGTTTTTTCTCACCGTTTACATCAGCGATTATCTTAGGCGCGTGTTCGGCGCCCCATTGAGTAAACAAATGCGATATTTCAAAATATTCAATTCCGAGACGTTTGCACATTTCAAACCATCTGTCGCAGAGCGTATAGTCAAATTCGTAGGTATCGCCGAGCTTTTTTACGCCGACAAGCTGAACCGTCGGACGTTCGCCGCCGACCTCTGTATCAAGAGGAGGAGTAAAGACAGGCGTCAGAATCATGTTCATTCCGCTGTCGGCTGCGTTTTTTGCAAAATTTTCTATTATCTGCCAGTGTTTCTCGCTGAAAACATCAATGGCGTAGTAGCTCGAAAGACAGTCGCAGTGAAACCAGTTTGTATATATAAGTTCCTGTTTCGGCAAAACAGCGCCGATCACTTCAATTTCAAGCTTGTTTTCAAAAAGTATATTTTCGTCTTTGTCCTTAACGCCCACGGTAATAACACTTGTTTCGGAAATTGCATTTTCAGGTATGCTTACTTCTATCCAAAAACTTTTTAAAACTCCGGCATTTACAAAAACTTTGTCATTTTCGCTGAGAGGAATCATTAGGTCGGGATACATTCCCGGCTGTCTGTTGTTGAGATAGTCGTCATCGTAACGGTCGCGGTAAGCAGGCATTTTTACAAAAACGTCGCGTATTTCATAGATTTTTGAATACTTTGCAAGTTTTCCGTCACAAAACAGAGAAATCTCGGCATTTGTCTCCGAAAGAAACAATGCTTCAAATGAAAAAACGTCGTCCTTAAGCACATTAGCTCTTGAAATTTCGGAATATGCGGAAAAATCAGCGTCGGAAAAACATTTATTATATGACGAAATAATTTTTAACCGTGCGTTGCTCATGTCATTACCTCACAATCTTTATATAGGTTTATTATACATGGCACAGCCGTTAATGTCAATTCAAAATAAGCTTAGTATATATACAATCGGGTAAAAAAGTGCGGCGGTAAACCGAATATAACGGAATACAGGCGCAAATTTATAATTATTCAACCGTCAGAACAACTTTTCCAGCATTCTCGCCGCGGTAAAGAATATCATGCGCTTCTTCGGCGCTTGTAATAGGAAGAACCTTGTATATTGTCGGCTTAACTTCACCGGTTTCAACCTTAGGCCATACGTTCTTCACAAGCTCCGCCAAAATTTTCGCTTTGGTTTCGGGAGTTCTTGAACGCAGAGTGCTGCCGATTATACGGACGTTGCGAACGTATATGTTCTTTAAGTCAATTTGTGTTTCTCTGCCTGCAAGCGCGGCAATCATTATCCAGCGTGCGCCGTGCGAAAGGTAAGGAAGACAGTCGCCCATTATTTTTCCGCCGAGACAGTCGATTGCGACATCTACGGGATGTCCTTCGTCAAGCTGCTGCTTTAACACATCTACAATGCTCTGCTTTGAAGTATCGACAATTATATCCGTGCCGAGGTGTTTGATTCTTTCAGCAATCTCGGCACTCAATACAGTTGTTATAACGCGTGCGCCAAAAGCCTTTGCCATAGGTATTACAACGCTTGCAAGACCGCTTGCGCCTGCATTCATGAGCAATGTGTTTCCGCTTTTAAGTCCGCCCTCAATAAAAAGATTGAGATATGCCGTTGCAAAGGCTTCGGGTATAGCCGCAGCTTCGACCATTGAACAGCCTTTGGGAACGGGCATTAGCATATCGTACTTGACGTTTGCATATTGTGCATATCCGCCGCCGCCGAGAAGTGCGCAGACCTTGTCTCCGACCTTCCAGTTTGATTTTTCGGCAGCAACCTTGCCGACTTCCGTTATGGTTCCGGCTATTTCAAGTCCCATCCAATCGGGGCAGCCGGGAGGCGGGGGATAGTCGCCTTCTCTTTGCATAAGATCGGCACGGTTAAGCGCGGCAGCCTCGATTTTTACGAGCACGTCCTCGTCCTTTACGATGGGATTCGGTACGTCGCTCCAGAATAAATGTCTGTTTTCGCCGACTAATACGGCTTTCATAATAACATCTCCAGTTCTTTCAGATTAATTTAATTTGCTCCAGTCAAAAACAACTCCGATATGGAAGTTTTTGGGATTGTTTGCAAGAAGTGTGTAGACCTTGGGCGCTTCTTCGGGAGAACAAATCTTTCCGATAAGTGCGCGCTGATTTATTCGGTTGAATTTTACAAGTTTGATTATATCTGAGCAGTCGTCGTTCATTGTGCGGCAGCCGGGGTATGATTCGTACTTTGCACGCGCTACATTGTTAGCGCCGATAAGGCTTATTCCTCTGCCGTGAACGTCATGGTAAAAGTCAAAACCGTCGACAGGCGCTCTGGTACAGCCGAGAAGTGCGACTCTGCCCATATCAGCGGTACACTCTACGGAACATTTCAGTGCTTCGCCGTTTCCGGTAACTTCCAATACGACAGGTGCGCCTTTTCCTCCGGTGAGGGATTTTACTTTTTCGAGATAATCGGGCTGTGCAGGATCAAGTACATAATCAGCGCCGAGACTTTTTGCAAGATTACGTCTGCTTTCGTCAAAATCCGCCGCAATTACGGGACACGCACCGGCAGCCTTGCAGAGCTGCACTCCGAGAAGTCCGAGTATTCCGAGTCCCACGACAAGCGCAGGCTCGCCGATCTCAAGACGTGTTCTTCTGACAGCAAGCATTGGAAACGCCGTGATAACAGTAAATACAACGTCGAGCGCGTCGAGCTCCTTATCAACCTTTACCGCTGTTTCGGGCATAATGTTATATTCTTTATGCTTACCGAAACAGATAATAACTCTATCACCGACTTTTAGCTTTGTAACGCCGTTTCCGAGAGCAACAACCGTTCCGACGCCGCAGTAGCCGCACTCACGAGGAAAATGCGTCGGTAGATCTTTCTGAAATACCGAAACGTTTTTGTCGCCGACAAGGTTTGCACGCTCCGTACCTGCACTTACTGCCGTATACTCGGTCCTGACGAGTACTTGCTTTTCACCCGGCTGTTCTTCATGAACTTCGAGAAGTTCTGCCGTGTTCGGTTTTGTGAATACTATCTGTTTCATTGTTTAAACCCTCCCGTTTTTGTCTGCTCCGCAGCATTTTATGACATTTTCAAAGACTTTCATTTCGTAATCGTATGTATACGGATTTACTTTTTGCCGCGAAGCAATAAGAGCGAAATCCTCCATCATTGCGCTGTATCTGTCAAAAGGCTCGGTTTCATACTTATTGCTGCAATTTCTCCAATGATTTTCTACATTTTCCGTAAATGTTTCATTGTAAGCGGTAGTGTAGGAGTTTTCAAATGCAAAAATCTCCGTAGGTTTTATTTCAACCGTGCCTTTGGTTCCGCTTATTACGATCTGACGTCTGCTAAAGCCGTTAATTTCTGAACCGCTGGTCTTAATAAAAGAAACGCCCGTATCGTATTTCATAACTGCATATCCGTAATCGAGCGCACCGTCCGAACCGGGAGTTCCGGTGCTGCCGTTGAGCGGTATTATTTCTTTGGGTTCACCCATGAACAGCATCACCATATCCACAAGATGACAGCCTAAGAAAAACATCATTCCTCCGGGAAAACGGGAAAGCCAGTGCCTTTTATCAGGGTCGTAATATGTGCTCATATGCGCTTCAACGCACATCAGATCTCCGAATTTTCCTTCTTTTGCCTGTGCAAGATACTTCTGAATAACCGGGTTGTATCTGTACATATATCCGAGCTGAAACGGAATATTACGGCTTTTCGCGGTGTCAATCATTTTGCGGAACGCGTCTATGTCTGGTGAACCCGGTTTGTCGAGATGAACCGCAAGTCCCTTGTCGAGAGCGTGCTGCGCCCAGTATGTCGCGGTGAGCTCGTCGGTTTCTACAATTACCGCGTCAAGTCCGTCAAGATTAATTGCATCTTCGGCACTGAAATGTTTGAATCTGTTAAACGGCGGATTGTTCAGCCTTTGCGCATACTGCTCATCAGGCTCTGCCACGCCGAGAACTTCATAGTAATCCGAAAGCGTTTCAAGAGTTTCAAGCGTCATTGGCGCGTGATCGTGTGCGGTGCCGAACTGGACTACACGTAATTTTTTCATTTATGTATTACCTCCTGTTGACACAATGCAAAAAACGCTGTATAATATGCTGTATTCTGCAATGATTATTTGTTACAACATGATATTACATTATTAAACGTCATTTTTCAATGTGTAATTCTGCAAGATTTATATACTATTCTGCAGAATTTGAGAGGTGTTCATATGCTGAAAATTGAGGGCCTGTATTGCGACTACATAGAACGCAGCCCTATGGTATGCGACGTAAATCTCGGACTTCACACGGACACCGTAGGAATCATGATTTCGGGAACCGCGGATTTCAGGCTTAACGGGAACGTTACGCATATCGGTGAAAGGGAGGGTGTGTTTATTCCGGGAAATCTGCCGTATGTTTCGGAATGGTACGGCGAAAATATTTCCTTTTATTCCCTGAAATTCGACGTGCGTTACAAAGGCAGAGGATTTTTTGAAAATCAAAGCATTGAACGGTTTGTACCGGGTGAACGGTATGCATCTTTTATAGAAAAATGCGGTATTATCACAAAGTCTCCGCGTGACAGCTTTGAATCTAACCTTTGCTTTTTTGAAATGCTCGACTTCTTTGCCGAGAGATTTTCAGATAAAGGCAGTTCGGTTTACAGCGAATGCGTGGAAAAAGCAATGTACTATCTTCGTGAAAACTGTTCGTCAAACATTAAAATGTCAGATGCCGCGGCATTTTGCTGTGTCAGCGAGTCGCAGCTGTATCATAAGTTCAAAAAGCAAACCGGCATAACGCCGATAGAGTACAAAAACCGTCACAGAATACAAATTGCCGCCGAACTGCTTTCTTCTACTCAAAAGACGACAGAAGAAATAAGTGAAATGCTCGGTTTTTCTTCCGTATCGCACTTTTTGAAAATGTTTAAGACGATCACAGGCAACAATACACAGTTTTACCGTAAAAATAAGCTTCTGTAAGGCTTAAATTTTCAGTTACCGTACACTGCCGATATAATTTCCCGCGCTTGGCTCAAAAGCGGCTGCGCAGGTGTTGCAAGGTCATCGTATTCCGCAACGCACAAAAACATTCCGCGTCCGAACAACGGTGCTATGCGCCTGTGGTCATGGCAAAAACTGCCGACGCACAAAAACAGAGTCGGAATTCCGATTTTCTGCCGCAAAAGAATTTCAGTACGGTAATTTTCCAAAAGCTCTTGTTCGCTGTCGGCAGCGGTTACGATTTTGGAAATATCCGCACCGCGTTCTTTGTGGCAAAGCGAATATTCAAGTACGGTTTCAGGTTCAAAATATTTACAAGTATGCGAAGACATCAGAACTTCGCCGCCGAGTGCATGGATTTTCTCTATGTACTCTTTTTGTTTTTGCACTGCCGTTTCATCTTTTGTCAGCTCATACTGCGTCCGGCAGAAAATGTCACCCATAACATCAGCAAGCGCGCCGCCTGCTTTTACCGCCATAAGCATTTCGTCCACAAGCTGTTCATCGGTCTTTTCCATGTATGGATTTGTACGGTAATTTGTTACATAACAGGGCTTACCCATAGCCTCAAACAGCATTGAAAGCGTATCAGGATTTACGTATTTCTGTTCAAGCTTTTCAAGCTGCAATCCGAATCTGTCCGCACCGCCGTCATTACCTTTTTTGATAAGCTCAAGCACACGTTCCGGGGTTCTCGCCTGAATCATCATTGTAACGGTGGGTTTGTTTTCAATCAAAAAGTTTTCTTTCATTTCAGATATCCTTATTGTGCAGAATACTTCTTCCGCCGTCCATGAGCAGATTAACTCCGTCAAAGAATGCTCCTTCTTCGCTTGCGGTATAAAGTATTAAGTCCACAAGCTCTTTCGGCTGAGCGGCACGTCCGAGCGCCGTTTTCATTCCCGCCATACCGGGACGCGTAAGCACAGGCCCCGGCGAAACGCATACGCAGCGAATTCCGTACTTTGCTCCGTAAAGGGCAATGCTCTTTGTAAGTCCGTTCATTGCGGCGCTCTTTGAAGATGAGTAACCTATATTTGAAGGGCAGCCTTCTTCGCCGGTAATAGAGCCGATGTTGATTATAACGCCGCTTTTCTGTGTGCGCATTTGTTTAAGCACGGCATGGTCAAAATAAAACTGACCCTTGAGGTTTACGTCAATACTCCAGTCAAAAACTTCGATCGGCACATCGGGAAATTCGCCGCTTTGTTTTAAGACTCTCATTTCCGCGCCGCCGGCGCAGTTTACCATAACGTCAATACTGCCGAATGTATTGACAGCCGTGTCGCGGGCTTTGCATACCTGAGTATAGTCTCTTACATCACAGCAGAAACCGACTGCGTGTCCGGGATAATCCGCATTGATCTCAGCTGCTTTTTTCATAACCTCTTGTTCGTTTGCGTCGCACATGAGTACGTTTCCTCCGAGCTTTACAAACTCCTGACAGAAAAGAAGTCCCATTCCCGATGCCGCGCCGGTTGCGATTGCGCATTTATTCGTAAAATCCATTTCAAATAACCTCCGTTTGTTATTTTCGCTTAAATTATAAATTTAAAACACCAAAACTTCAATGCAATAAACGGTACACTTTTAACATTATCGCTATAAATTTGAAAAATAAAGTTGACTGTATTGCGATATTCGTTATAATATACTTGTAATGCTTTTTTTAGGGAGGCATATTCATGGACGGTTTTGAAAATTTGGTTATCACGGAAGTTTGCAAAGTTTTTACCGTAAACGGAAACAAAGGACGTTACGTAAAAATCAAAGACAGAAACAGCTACGGGCTGACATTCTGCAAAAACGGAAAAATCACATATACGCATAAAAATAAAAAGTATATTTCCACACCCGACTATGCGCTGATTCTGCCACAAGGCGAGGACTATGAGCTGTACAATAACGAATCCGGCAGTTTTCCCGTTGTCAACTTTAAATGTACAGGCTGGGAAAGCCGTGAGTTTTTAAGAATACCGCTCAAAAGCAGCGAAAGTTATATTTCCGATTATGAAAAAATGCACAAGCTCAGCCTTTTGCAAAACAATAATCTAAAAATTATGCATCTGTTTTACGGCATATTTGAAAGACTGTCCGAAGAAAATCTGTACGGCGCGGGCATACTTGCTCCGGCTGTAAATTATATAGAAGGCAACTGCTTTGACTCGTCGGTGGATATTAAAATGCTTGCCGATCTGTCAGGCATATGCGAAAGCTATTTCAGACGCTTGTTTGTACAGAAGTATAACATTTCGCCTAAATCATACATTATCAATCTGCGGCTGACGTATGCGCGTCAGCTGTTATCCGAAAGCAAGCTTGAAGTTTCTCAAATTTCCGAAAAGTGCGGCTTTTCAAGCGTATATCATTTTTGCCGTACCTTTAAGACTCAGTTCGGCGAAACGCCTACCGAATACAGAAACCGAACTTTCGGAATGCAAATTTAGCATATGTGTATACAGGTATACGATATATGATATATGATATATGCCTGTAATGCCAAAAGAATAAGAAATCTAAATCATTAAATAAGTTACAGACTTGAAAACAGCGCGGTTTTGGTATATCATGAAATAAAAAAACACAATTCGAGGTGCAGCAATGAAAGTAACGGATATTAAAGCATTTCCCGTTGACTGCTTCAGAACAAACTGGGTGTTTGTAAAGGTATATACCGACGAAGGCATCGACGGTGTAGGCGAGGCTACGCTTGAATATAAAGAAAAAGCCTTGCTCGGTGCTTTGGAGCACATCAGGGAATATCTTGTCGGAAAAAATCCGCTCGATATCGAAAGGCATTATCATGACATTTACCGCGACGCGTACTGGAGAGGAGGACCGGTGCTTATGTCGGCTCTGTCCGCAGTCGAAACGGCGCTTTGGGACATACTCGGAAAGAGTCTCAGAGTTCCTGTTTATCAGCTTCTCGGCGGACGCGCGAACGATAAGGTCAGAATTTACGTAAACGGTTGGTTTTCGGGTGCAAAAACGCCGGAACAGTTTGCGAAAAGGGCGCGTGAAACGGTAAAACGCGGAGTAACGGCTATGAAATGGGATCCGTTCGGAAAGGCGTACATGACGCTGAGCAATGCGGAACTTAACACCGCGATAGAATGTGTCGGCGCTGTCCGCGAGGCTGTCGGAAAAGACGTCGACCTGCTTATCGAATGTCACGGCAGATTTGACGTTGCAACAGGCATTAAAATCTGCCACGAAATGGAGCAGTTCTCACCCATGCTCGTTGAAGAACCGGTTCCGCCCGATAATCTTGACGCGCTCAAGGCTGTCCGCGACAAGTCAAATCTTCCCATATCCGCAGGAGAACGCCTTTATTCGAGACGCGACTATCTGCCGCTTTTCAACATGAGAGCCGCCGACTTTATACAGCCCGACGTGAGCCATGCCGGAGGTATAATGGAGCTTAAAAAGATAGGCGCAATGGCAGAGGCAAATTATATAGGATTTGCGCCGCATAATCCGTCAGGGCCTGTCGCAAATGCCGCAACGCTCCAGATTGCCGCATGTTGTCCAAATTTCAGCATACTTGAAATAATGAACAGCGACGTTGAGTACAGAAAAGACGTTACAAACGAACATCTTGAATATAAAGACGGATACATAACAATACCCGATAAACCCGGTATCGGAGTTGAAATAAACGAGGAAGAATGTCTTAAACACCCGTATTCGCCGCATACGCTGCGCCACTATACCGGTGCTCTTACGGATATAAGACCGCCGAAATCCGAATTTTATTTCTGATAACATATAAATAGATTTGGGAGATATTAAAACTATGAAAAAAGCTGTATTTGTTACCGGAGCTACGGTAGGTTCCGGACTTGCGTGCGCAAGACGTTTCGCAAAAGAGGGATACGATGTTTTTATAACAAGCAGAAATGCCGAACATGCCGAAAAAGCAGCAAAATCTGTCGCTGAGGAATTCGGAGTATTCGCAAAGGGCTACGGACTGAGCGCCGGTGACGAAAGCAAGGTTATAGACGTATTCAAAGATATAGATAACTGCGGCAGATTTGTCGAAACCGTCGTGCTTAACGCCGCAAATATGGGATTCGGCACGGATCCCGCAAAAGGAATGGACTTTTTTACGGTTCCGGTCGAGGAGTTCCGCGGAGTTTTTGAAACCAACCTTGTATGGAATTTCACCATGGTGCGTCAGGCTGCAATTCGCATGAGGGAACATCATAAAGGTGCAATCGTCTTTATAAGCTCCAACACTGCTTACCGTGCAATACCCAACAGAAGCGCATACAGCGCCTCCAAAGGCGGAATAAACGCTATGTCAAGAGCATTTGCAATAGATCTCGGGCCTTTCGGCATACGTTCCAACGTCGTTCTTCCCGGAACGATTAAAACGCAGCGCTGGGTTGAAATGGGTTCAAAGCAGATCGTAAACGGAACTCTTACGCCTATCGGAGATATATCGGATTTTGATGATATTGCAAACGCAGCATGGTATCTCGGCAGTGACGAGTCAAAGAACGTAACCGGCACCGAAATAACTGTAGACGGAGGTATGAGCGTACAGCTTTATCCGCAGCTTCTCAATGAACTCAAAAGAAAGGCAATGCAGGAAAACTGAACCTCTTGCGGTAAAACAGTATGGATGTAAAACTTCAAAAGCATAACGGCGCCGTCAAGATAAATATAGACGGCAACCTTTACGAACCCCTGTCCTTCAAGTCGTTCCGACCGTCCGCACGCAATATAAGCGACTTTTATAAAGCAGGCGTCAGAATATTCGACATACTTACAAGCGGTATAATCTGCCTTCTCGGAGTTCCGTACTCGCTATACGGAGAAAGCTGGGTAGGTGACGGAAAATATGATTTTGAGTCGATCGACAGTCAGATAGACCTCTTTCTCGAAAACGCGCCGGACGCATATTTTGCGCTCATGATTCAGCTTGATACGCGCGACTGGTACTGCAAAGAGCACGGCGTTCCGAATACATTTACGCACCTTTCTCAGGAAATTGCCGACAAAGCGTGGAAAGACGCCGCAAAGGATTATCTCCGTGCCGTAATCAGACATACAGAGCAAAAATACGGTGAGAAATTCTACGGATATTTCATGCTCTGCGGAATGACTACCGAGTGGTTCAGCCAGGAGGACAACGAAGAAACTTATCCGACAAAGCTTGAGGCATACCGCGAGTATCTCGGTGAGCCGGAGGCGGTAATTCCGGAAAAGCAAGTACGCGAAAAGCCGCGCGAATGTCTGCTTATAGATCCGATAAGGGACAAGAAACTTACACGCTACCGCAAATTCCATTCGGAACTTATAAGCAGAACAATCTGCGAATTTGCGGAAATTGTCAAGCGCGAAACCGACTTTAAAAAGCTGTGCGGCGTATATTACGGCTATCTGTTCGAGCTTGCGGGACCGAGGCTATGGAATTCGGGCGGTCTTGACTACGAACGAGTCTATACGTGCCCGTATATTGACATGATTTCAAGTCCGTCGGCATACGGTCACAGAACATATGACAGCGCAAGCGCGGTTATGGTGACAAGCGATACGCTGGATCTGCGCAACAAGCTGTATTTTCTCGAATTTGATCACATAACTCATCTTGCTCCGCAGTACGTACCGGACGGAAACGGAATAGGAATACCGGGGTATGACTCAAAATTCAAGGACGAAAATCAGACGATAGACGTAATGCGACGCGATTTTATGTTATGCTGTGCGAGAAGAATTGCGCTCTGGTGGTTCGATATGTTTGAAGGGTGGTTTTACTCGGACGGCATGATGGATGAGATTGCAAGGTTCGTTAAAATACAGAAAAAAATTTCTGAATATCCGTCCGAATCATGTGCCGAGGTCTGCGTAATTGCGGAGGGCGCACCGTCGCTTTGCAGCGTAAACAAGAACTCAATGTATAACAGTACCGTTCTTGACAGAATGCGCGACAGTCTCGGAAGAATGGGCGCACCTTACGACATATATTCGGTCTGCGACCTTGAAAACATAGACTATGCAAAATATAAGCTGTTCATATTTCTCGATGAATTTGCAATTTCGGATAAAAACCGCGAAATTATTGAAAGCCGCATAAAAGTTGCGGGCAAAACATTGCTCTGGTTCGGCGCGCCCGGTGCGGTTACGCCCGACGGAATAAGCGAAAAGGTTTCTTCCGAAACGGTAGGAATTACACTTGAGAGAAAAGCCGTTATTAAACACTCCGCCGCTGCTTACAACGAAAAATACGGTGCAGGATTTGAGCAGGAAACATTTGTCGCAAACGACGGTGACGCTGTAACGCTTGGTCGCTTTGGCAGCGGCGAAGCCGCACTTTCACTTAAGGCTTACAACGGTGTAAAAAACATATTCTCGTCGATAGGGCCGCTGCCGCACAAAGTTTTAACCGAGATATTAAAGCTTGCGGGTGTGCATATTTACAACGCCGATTGCCCCATATATGTAAACAGCCGCATAATCGGACTTTACATGAATAAAGGTCAGAGTACTGTTGTAAATGTTGCTGAGGACGGCGAGTATACAGATATGTTTAACGGCAAGAATTACACGTCGGTCGGCGGAAAAATCGAAATACCTTCGGGCGAGTACCGTTCGGTAATGCTCTTAAAGCTTTAATCCAAAATCAAACACAAAAATATGCTCCGCAGAGAAACAAATCCGCGGAGCTTTAAATTTATTCTTTTTTAGAGTAATTATTCGGGAATGACTCTGAGAGTAACTATCTCAAAGTTTCCTACGTCAAATTCAGCCGATCTTCCGTCAGTTTCTACCTCCGAAAGGTTGTTTTCCATAAGGTCGCAGAGATAAACTTTCTTTACGCCGAATCCGAAATCGAGCTTAACCTTGCTCTTGCCGTTGTAAGCTTCATATCCGCGTATGATTACGCCGTTTTTATCTTCGGGCTTCTTTATTGCGTTGACGATAAATCCGTCGTATGAGCTTGATACAAGGCTGTATTCGTCGGAAAGTTTTCCTTTCTGTGCAGGTACGTTTACTGCCGTCATGGGATTGTTGAGCAAAAATGCCTGCTCGACAGTTCCGCCGTCGGTAAGATCGCCGAAATGCGGATAGAGCGAATATGTAAACGTGTGCTTGCCCATATCAGCATCGGGATTGGGATATTTCGGCGCTTTGAGGAATGTAAGTTTCATGACGTTCTCTTCGGTGCTGTAACCGTACTTGCAGTCGTTGAGAATACTTACGCCGTAGCCGTGTTCGGAAAGATCTGCCCACTTGTGAGCCGGAACTTCAAACTTTGCCTCGTCCCACGAAGTGTTTCTGTGCGTCGGGCGCTCAATGTGACCGCAGGCAATTTCATACGTCGCCTTTTCGGAATGAATGTTGAACGGGAACGCGGTCTTTAAAAGCACAAAGTTTTCATGCCAGTCTATCTCGGTGTTGAAATCAAGCCTTACCGAGCCTGCTTTGAGTACGATAGTCTGTACAAAATCGCTGTTTGCGTATTTTCTGTGTATTTTAACCGCGCTGTATGTATCTTCATTGATGTATTCAACATCTGATACGTCGTCGATTATCCACTGCTTGAGCTTGTAATACTCGGTTATTTCCCATGCGTCGTATTCGCGCGGATAATCCTCATAAAGTTCAAATACGTTTGCGGATTTTCCGTTTTCGACAAGCTCTCTGCCGCAACGTTTGTCGATAATCGAGCTTATGTTGAACTTTTCGTCAAACGTAACTTTGAGAACAGAGTTTTCGAGTACGCCGTCTTTCGCGGTTGTCTCTTTTTCAGCTTTTGCGGGATTTATGACTTTCCAGCCGTAAGCAGGAATATTTTCGGCATAGATCTCGCCATTTCCGTACTTTACATAGCTGCTTGCGGTGAAAGCGTTGGGATTGTATACCAGAACGCCGCCTACAGTATTTATGTTGGCAGCAATCGAGGAAAGCTTTTTGTCGAATTCGTTTCTGGCGTCTGTGAGTATTTTATCATATTCCGTATCGGAAACCTGATAAACTTCCTTTATAGAAGAACCGGGGATTATGTCGTGAAACTGGTTCTTGAGAAGAATGTGCCAGTTTTCGTCAAGCATTTCGTAAGGATAATCAGGCGCCTTGTTGAGCAGCTCGTCAGCTACGCAGATTGCTTCAACGTCGCCGTAAAGCAGTTCGCTCTGTCTGTTATGTTTTTTGTTCTTTGCAATGGTAGTATATGTACCTCTGTGCATTTCGAGATAAAGCTCGCCCGACCATTTGGGAGTAAAGCGAAGTTTTTCGGCACTTTCGGTGAATTCATCATGAATCTGTTCGATGGTTTCAAGAGATTTCTGCATCTTAACAGCGGGAAGTCCGGGAAGTCCGTGCTTTAATCTGTCATATTTTTCAAGCATTTCCGGGGTAGGGCCGCCGCCGCCGTCACCGTAGCCGAAGGTCGATATTGTCTTTGAAGTATATTCTTTTTGAGAATGATATCTCCATGAGCTCTTTGTAACCGCGGCGTCAAGATTTCTTACGTAGCTTTCGCTGAGTACGGCAAAGACCTCGCTGCCGTCAATACCGCGCCAGATAAAGTTATCATAAGGGAACTTGTTTGTTTCCGACCAGCTGAGCTTTGTAGTGAAGAAGAACGGAACACCGCTCTTTTTGAGTATCTGCGGCAGTGCTGCACTGTAACCGAATACGTCGGGCAGCCACAAAAGCTTGCTTTCAACGCCGAATTCGTCGCGCATGAATCTCTTGCCGAGAAGTATCTGGCGTATAAGGCTTTCTCCTGATACAAGATTGGTGTCGGATTCAAGCCACATTGCACCCTCGACTTCCCAGCGTCCTTCGGCAGCTTTCTGCTTTATTTTTTCATAAAGAACAGGGTCTGATTCTTTTACATACTCGTACAGCTGCGGCTGGCTTGACTGGAAAATATAGTCGGGATATTTTTCCATAAGTCGCATAACCGTTGAGAAAGAACGCTGAGCCTTTTCGCGCGACTGAGCAAGCGACCAGAGCCATGCAACGTCTATGTGGGTATGGCCGATATAGTCGATTTCACCGCGTGTTTTTCCGCATTCTTTGCCGTAGAATTCCTCTTTCATATACTTCGACGCGGCTCTTATACCGGCAAAATAGTCGTCGGAGTATGTATAGCGGAAATCAAGCATCATTGTCGCCTTGTTAAGATAGGAACGTATAAGCAGATATTCGTCGGAATTCTTATCCAGCTGACGCATTGCTTCTTCGGCTACTGTAAGGTCATAGTAAAGATCCTCTATTTCAAGGTCTGCGATCCGGGTGAAGAAAGAAATGTCAACTATCTTTGATGCCATACCTGTATAATAGTATATGTATACATTATGATGCCCGGGTTTTACGGGTGTGAAAAGGTGATGCGTATCAAACGCCTGGTAAGCGGTTGTATCGTCAATAAAGACGGTGCATTGAGGATTGGTGGCACACCACATATTGTCGCGCGAACTTGATGTACACAGTCTGCATTCATGTTTGCTGTCAACTTCCGGAACATCAATTTCAAATTTAAACCAGTAGTGACGGTCAATATCGGGAGCCTCAAACGCCTGACCGTCATAAAGTTTCCAAGCTGCGTTTTCACTCGGCGGGGTATTCTCCTTTTTGTATTCAGTCGGCACTATGTAAATATTCTCTACGTTTTTTCTGCCGCTGTTGATATGAGATGTGAGATGCTGGATCGAAATTTTGATTTTCTCTTCAATAAACGTCATATTATTCTTCCTTTCCGTGCAATTTAAATATTTTTTTACCTTTGCCTTTATTATAAACCATATACAACAAAAATCAACTGTTGACATGACGGAAAAATTATGGTATTGTGATATTGAACTTTTACGACGGCGGTGATAATTTGGGAAAACATACTATTGCGGCGATCAACCACGTTGATTTGAACACCGGTTACAGGCTCAGACACGTTTTTCAGGACACGGAATACTTTGTAGAACACGACCACGACTACTGCGAGATGTTTTTAACGCTGCACGGCAGCGCGACACACAGAGCAAACGGGCAGGAAGTGCCGATTTCGCGGGGCTGCCTTATATTTGTGCGTGATTTTGACTATCACACATACAAAGACTATAAAAGCGGATTCGAGTTTCTGAACCTTGCATTTTTGAAACAGACAATATTTGAGTTGTGTACATATCTGAAAAGCGAAAAGCAGCTGAATGCTCTGTTTGCACAGAAAATGCCGCCTCAGGTACGGCTCACGGAAAACGAAACAGAACGTCTTAAAATGCGTATCGCACAGCTTAATACCATAGATATAAACGACACCGAGTCGCGGATCATTCATATGCGCGCACTGCTTTGCGACATTTACATAAGATATTTCCTTAACTATACGCCGCAGGAGGATAATATACCTTTCTGGCTTGAACGCGCGTGTGAAAAAATTAAACTGCCGGAAAATTTCATTCTCGGCAGCGAAAGATTTTATGAACTTTGCGGAAGAAGCCGTGAGCACACGGCGCGCAGCATGAAAAAACATCTCGGCACAAGCGTCGGAGAGTATATATCCGATCTGAGACTCAGCTATGCGGCAAATCTGCTTATTACAAGCAATCTGAACGCTGCGGATATATGTTATGAGTGTGGATTTAAAAATTTGTCGTGGTTCTATTCGGAATTTTCAAAAAAATACGGCACGACACCTGCGGCATTCAGAAGTTCACAGCTAAAGAAAAGCTGATGTTAAAGCTCGTTCTTTGCAATTTTTCCTCTTGCCATAACAAAACTTACGTTAATATCGTCGTCAAACAAGACAATATCCGCGTCAAAACCCGGTTGCAGCCGTGCTTTTCTGCCGTCGGCGTTTAAGAGTTTAGCCGGGGTTTCGGTTATCATTTTTACAGCGTCGCAAAGCGAAACTCCGGCTTTTTTTACCATTGTCCGCACAAGTCTGTCCGAAGTTGCGACACTTCCGGCAAATGCGCTTCTGTCGGGAAGCTTTGCCACTCCGTCCTCTATTATGCAGGGAACACACTCATCTTTTCTGCCGAGATATGATTCTCCGTCAGGCATTCCTGCGCCTCTCATGGAATCCGAAACAAGGCAGAGGTTGTCAGCACCGAGGTGTTTTACGATAAGCCTTAAAAGTTCCGGCGGCAGATGCATTCCGTCGGCGATTATTTCTGCGGTTATTCCGTCAAGCAGGTATATTGATTCTATAACTCCGAGACGTCTCATTCCGTTTTCGCGTGTAATCGAGGACATACACGAGTACATATGCGTTGCTGTTCTGCAGCCGGCATTGTAAATGCGTTCCATATCCGAATAAAGCGCGTTTGTATGACCGACCGACGGAATTATACCGTTTTGTATAAGCGTTTTGCAAAATTCGACGCTTCCGTCAAGCTCCGGTGCAAAGCTCCATTTTTTTATTATCCCGTTTCCGATCCTTATAAGTTCCTTGTATTCATCGGGATCGGGATTTTTTATGTACTTCGGATTCTGCGCTCCGCACTGCAAGGGCGAGAAATACGGTCCTTCAATGTGCGCACCGAGTATTTCGGCATATGTATCGCCTGACATTGCAGCAGTATTCAGATCTGCAAGAAATTCCGCCGTCGTGTCAAACGAACAGGACAGGGAAGTGGGCAGAATACTTGTAGTTCCGTGTGAAAGGTGAGCGTTTGCGGCGTTTATGATAGGTTCGGTTCCTCCGTCCGAGAAGTCAAAACCGCCTGCACCGTGAGTGTGCATATCTATAAAGCCCGGACTTGCAAAAAGTCCGCGTCCGTCTATTTCTTTAACACTGTTTACGCCGGACAAGCTACTTTCGGCAACAATTTTCGCGTCTGATATGCATATTGTGCTGTTTTGTATTATCCTGCCGCCGTCAACGGTGTTTACGTTCTTAATTCTGTAATTCATATCATCATTCAAAATGCATATAGCTGATTTTCACGATTTTTTGTGACGAATACGACTGCATAATTGCATCGAGAAGCACTGCCGGTTTTGCAAATTCGTCATAAGAATAAGTCATTTGCCTTGTTTTTGCAAGCTCGATAAACTCGTCAAGTTCCTTTACAAAGCAGTCCGAAACGTCGTCCGTTATTACACTCTTGTGTTTGGTCTTTCCGCAGATTTTAGCAAAAATCTCGGCGCTGTAAACGTATGAGTCATAGTAATGCGCCGTAACGTCAAAATCGCCGTAGTTAAAGATGACCGTAACTCTGTTCTTTGTATTGTCCGGGCAATAAGCGTACAGCGACTTCACGTCATAACCGAATACAGACGCCATAAGTTCGATAAGGTGCTGTGAATAGAACAGAAAATCACCGTAGGGATTTACCATGTTTATCGGTGCGCATACGGTTCCGGCAAGTACTTTTTCACTGCTGTCAAATAAATCTTTCAATTCTTTTGTGCCGGCAAGGTGTTTGAGCGAAGAACCTCCGCAAATAGGGCAACCGTAATCGCGCGCAAGTTCGATTATGTGCTTAACGTGTTTCGGTGAATCCGCAAAAGGTTTGTCTATAAACAGCGGCATGCCTTCTTTTATGAGCGGAAGAGCATATTCGTAGTGATATTTTCCGTGGCGGGAAGTTATCATTGCCGCATCGACATTGCCGATACACTCGGAAAAGTTCTCATAAATGCGGACATTCGGCAAAATCTCTTTGATCTGCTGATTTGCTTTTTCCTCACAGCCGCATATTCCCACAACGTTTATATCTGCATATTTTTCTTTATCCTTCTGCATTTCGCGCACAAAGGTGATTGCATGGGTGTTTTCCGTGCCGAGTAAAGCGATATTCATTATTCTGCCTCCATTATTTCAAGTGGGTTCTGAGCGCGTATAAGGTCAATGACTTTCATTTGCTTCAGGATCTGATAAATGTTTACCTCCATAGGCTTTCCGTTTACAAGATAATCATATATCATGTCGTAATACTTTTGAGTTCCTATGTTAAAGACATCGCCGACAATATCAACCTTTTCTTCCGTCCAGTCGAGCTTTTCTGAACAATAGGCGGGATTTCCGTTTGCGTCGGAAAGAGATTCAAGTGTAAGACGGTGTTCGGGCGCGGTGCCGGGATTAAAATACTTATATTCAACAACTTTGTGGTTTGCTCTTAACGAACCGCGTGTGCAGTCTATGGTATACAGATACGTCGGATAGGCGCTGCAGCTTGAAATTTCAAGATCTACAAGCGGTTTTCCGGGAACGTTCAGTATAATTTTTGCATAGTCCTCCGCGTCTCCGAAAGAGTTTGCGCAGCCGAGCTTTGAAAATACATTTATATTGTCCGGAAAACCGAGCAGATACAAAGCCTGATCAAGCGGGTGAGGACCTGTGTTTCTGACTCCGCCGCCCGCATATCCGTTGTAGACCTGCCAGTCCCAGCGGCGTGCAAAACCGTTGAATTTTATGCCTATCTGCATAGGCTCGCCGAGTTTTCCGCTGTCAAGAATTTCGCACAGCTTTGTAAAATACGGTGCAAATCTCGACTGCTGAAAAACATTGAGCATTTTGCCGTTTCTTTCCGCTGCCTTTACAACTCTCGCCGCGTCCTCATAGCATTTTGCAAACGGCTTCTCACAAACTACGTTAAACCCATGATTGAGTAAATCAATGCTTATCGGCATATGCATATGCGAGTAAGAGGAATTTACGACGATATCAATGTCGTTTCTGCCGAAAAGTTCTGTATAGTCAGAATAAGCGTCGCAGCCGTACTCGTTTTTTGCGCGTTCTCTGCGCTCTTCGGATTTTTCGACAACAGCGGCAACGTTAAAATTTTTGTTTTCGGGACTCTTGAAATACAGACCGTGAATATCGCGTCCGCTGCGTCCCTGACCGATAATGGCAACATTCAGCTTTTTATTCATTATAAATCACTCCGTTCAAAAAATCAATGTTTGTTTCAGATTTCGGCGGCGCTTTCAGCGTCGCAGTAAAGAATAGAATTTTCAAGCGTTCTGAGAATAGTCGCGGGGCAGTACTCGCCGATCTTTCCGCGGACAGTCTTTGCGACTGCTGCGATTTTTGTTATGGACGGCACGACGCATATTCTGAATGCAGCTCTTTTAAACACAGGAACCGTAAGCGTAAGTGCATATTCGGGAACTTTATCAAGACTGTCAAAGCAGCCGTCATGAACCTGCTGCATGCGGCATACCGGATCAAGCTTTACCTTTTTTACGGTCTGTGTGTCCGAAAAGTCCGCAACGGGCGGATCGTTGAATGCAATATGTCCGTTTTCGCCGATTCCCATAAAGATTATATCCGGCGGATTTTCGTCGATAAGCTTTGAATAACGCTTCGCTTCGTTATCGGCGTCTGCCGTGCTGTCCATTGTATTCACGCTCTTAAAATTTACTCTGTCAAAAATTGCACGGTGCAGGAAGTTTGCAAATCCCTGCGGTGCGTCCGACGGCAGACCTATATATTCGTCCATGTGATATGCGTTGATTTTGTTCCAAGGTATATTGCTTTTGCATAATGCGTCCAGAAATTCATTCTGCGACGGTGCTGCCGCAAATATTATGTTGAGTTCGGATTTTGTTTTGAGCATATCCGAAATTATTCTTTCGGCGTCCTCGGCGGCTTTTTTGCCCATTTCGGTACGTGTTTTGAATACTTTGATTTCAAGTGTATCGGCTTTCATATAATACTCCTTTTTTGAGAAATATTTTCTTTTTACACAGCTATTATAAGCCGATACTATCCGAAAGTAAATTGCAAATAATGGCAAATATATTGCAAATAGTGACATTAAGTGTTATAATAATTAAAAAAGTGCGGAGGTTGTATTTATGAAAGAAAATATTATTTTCAGATATGCCGACGAAAACTTTTGCTATCATCACACATACACAAAAAATCCCGATCCTGCGCAGTTTGCTTTTCTTTCCCATTCGCACAATATGTACGAAATATACCTGCTGATAAGCGGAAAAGTGGAGTACATTATCGAAGGGCGGATATTTACACCCGAACCCGGAACCGTAATGCTGACAAACAAAGGTGCCGTTCACAATACGCATATTGTCGACAGCAATGCAGACTACGAACGGCGTGTTTTAATGTTCTCCCAGGAGTTCATCAGTCCCGTATTCAAAACACTGTTTGAAAACGCATCTTTCAGACTTTCGGAAAACGATCTTTTGTTTGCAAACTCGTGTATGGAAATGATTGAGCATAACAACAGAATACTTTCAACTCCGGAACTGATAAAATCCGTGCTTTCGGCGCTGCTTGCAAAATTTTCGGGTATATATTTCTCCGACAGCGTAAAAGTGTCTGTTTCGGACGAGAACATTACGGTAAAAAAGACCATAGAATTCATCAATGCAAATCTTGATAAAAAATGGAACCTCGACAGTCTTGAAAATACGATATACCGCGACAAGGCTTATATAAGCCGTGAATTTAAGCGCACGGTCGGCTGCGGAATATGGGACTATACGATAAGAAAACGCGTTTTTTCGGCACAGCAGCTCATGTATTCGGGCAAAAGCATAACCGAAGCTTTTACTTCGAGCGGATTCAACGACTATTCGACTTTTTACAGAAATTACAAGAAGATAATAGGGCAGTCGCCGTCCGATGATGCAAAAAAGTTCAGGCAGTCTGTGAAAAATAACTGAGTATGACGCTCTGACAAAAATTATTTTTTCAAAACTATTGACATTATGCTTAAAATGTGGTAAAATATCATACGTTGCAGTATTAAAAAGCTTGCACGCAAAAATTTAATATGCAGGTATGGCGGAATTGGCAGACGCGCTAGATTCAGGTTCTAGTGGGGGCAACTTCGTGGAGGTTCAAGTCCTCTTACCTGCACCAAAAGTAAAACCGCCGAACAGGCGGTTTTTTACTATATGTACATATTTACGTGTTCTGCGGTGCTTTTATGCGCTGCTTGAAGCAACAATACGGTTATCAAAACGGCATTTTTGATGTAAAATTAGCTAAATTTCTCATCAAAGATAATTTTTTACAATCCATATCAAAATCAAAGGAGATTATATAAATGCCAAAAATCAGAGAAAGCGGACTCACAAGAGCTAACAAAGAGCCCTATGCCACATTAAAAAGTCTAATGATAAAGAAAGATTACAGCCGCCGAGTACATTATTCGCTTAACTATCAGCCGTTGAGAATGCGCATTTCAAAGCCGACTACTTTCAGATTTGACGAGCTGCTCTTATTCGTGACTACGCTGCAAATGCCAGCGGAGGACTTCGGCGAAATGTGTAAGAACGCTTATGCGGAATTTAAGAAATTATGAGAATTTAAGATAAAATTAAAACGTAAGAAAACGGTCCGGAAACTTATTGCCCCCGGATCGCTTTTAATTTATATTCGTTTTTTTATTCAATTGTGCAGATATACGGAATATCAAACAAAGGTTGGAGCGAATCTATGCTCTTGCAGGCAAATACTTTTGCAATGCCCGGTTTTACCGTTGACGGCACCGAAAAAGTGACGTTTCCGCCGTTCTGCGGATCAAACTCGTAAAGCTTTATACCGGTCATACGTCCGTTATCCGAATAAACCGCGGCGATGAGCGTGCATTTTTCATTAAGGGAAACATTTGCCGAAATCTCGGCTTTTCCGTCAGAATAAACAGCGCTTACGGCATTTATCACCTTTAAGGTCTTGTATTCAATTTCCGAAACACTAACTGTCTGTCCGGAAGAATATGTCTTGCCGTCTGCCGTGTACAAACAGCCGTTACCCGGGAATGTATACGACGTACCGTCTGTTTCCATAAGACTCAAAGTGCCTCCATTATCAAGTATAAACGCACCGGCAGGGTAGTAGTATATCGCATAATCCTTGACATACATACCCGATTTTTCGTTGTCAATATTCAGCGCCATGTAGTTCTTGATAAGATTACGGCTTGAAATTTCCGTGCCGCAGTAAGTAACTGTATCTGAATTTACAAGTAGTGGTGATGAAACGTAGTTTATCCACTTACCTTTGTTTGCGTTGAAATATGCGGGAGTAAGTTTATTGCCGTTGTCGGGGTAATCTTTGCCGTTATCAAAACAAGGCTTTCCGATGAAAATTGTAGAGTTCGTAACATTTGATACACTCGGAATCAGATAATCAGCGCACATAAAGTATTTGCCGTTTTTAAGCGCAAAATTTGTGTAGTGCGGTTTATACATTTCCCAACCCGAGGAACGTACCAACGTTACGGCTTTAGATGTGCCTGCCGGATCGGTTGCAAGTTCACCGTATGAGCCGTTTTCGGAAATCTGAATGTAAGCGTCTCCGACATTATTATCGAGATAAGTGAATTCCTTTAAGCTTGAACCCGAGGCATATGCCATGACCTTGCCGAGACCGTCCTTTACGTAAGGGAAGTCGCCGAGTACCGATTTGTCATGCGAAACTTTCGGTGAGAACACTGCGTAAAGCGTGCAGCTTGTATCGGGAACAACGGTTGTAAACTGAATTTTATCCTTGCTTAAAGACCAGCCGATAAAGTCGTTGTTTTCCTTTTGGGCTTGTTTGGTAATGCTATTGCCGGGGAACAAACGAAGCATTTCTGTCGCCGTTCCGTCGTCAAAAGTAATATTTACCCTTGCCGTTGCTTTGTATTCGACGGTCTTGTATTCAAGCTCGGAAACTTTTACCTGCTGACCGGGTGCGTAGACGTTTTCGCCGCAGAGATATTCACCGTTTCTTTCGGGGAATGTGTAATCCTCCGAAGAATTTTCAACAAGCGTAAGCACGTTTTCGTCTTTGAGAATAAAGGAATTTGCAGGGTAGTAATAAATTGCATAATTCTTTACATACATACCGCTGTCGGCTTCTTTGATATTAAGCGCCATATAGTTCTTTATGAGATTATTGCTCGGTATGCTCTGACCGCAATAGGATACGCTGTCTCCGTCTACTTTGATGGGAGAGGACATATAGGTGATCCACACGTTTTTGTTGGAATTGAAGTAATCCGGCGTAAGCGTATTTCCTTTGTCGGCGTAATCTTTTCCGTTATCAAAGCATGGTTTTCCGATAAATGTTTTTGAATCGCCTACCGTTGAGCCGGTCGGAATGAGGTACTGCGCGGTCATGTAATACTTTCCGTCATGAAGAATGAATTCTTTGAAATGCGGTTTATACATTTCCCAGCCGCTTGAACGTACCCAAGTAACGTTTTTCTTTAGTGTGACGGGATCTTTTGCAAGCTCGCCGCGCGAACCGTTTTCGCTTATCTGAATGTCTGCGACGCTTACATCGGGATCTGCATATGTGTATTCTGAAAGACTTCTGCCGTTTGCATAAACCATTACTTTGCCGAAGCCGTCTTTGACATATGGGAAATCTCCGAGAGCCGTTTTGTCGTTAAGATCGAATACAGGCTCTGACGCGTCTGCAACCGTATACGAATATGTTCCTCCGGTTACGGTTATTGTTTTATCCGAAAGCTCTTTACCGTTATCGTAAAATGACATCTCATCGGAAAGCTTTAGATTTGCGCTTACACCGTCCGGAACAGTAACATTCCATGTAAAGTTCTTGGAGTCCGCGTTATATTTCCATGCCGTTGTAATTCTGCCGCGGCTGCTGTCGTGGTAGACGCTGCAATCGCCGAGCTCGCTGTAAAAGACGGGTGAGATGTCGATTTCTTCAAAATCTGCTTTTACTATTCTCAAACCGCCGAGATATTCAAAGAACCATCTTGTAATTCCGCCTATTGCGTAGTGGTTCATACTGTCTACAATAGACGCCGCCGAACGCCACGACTCGGTAGTAGTACCGCCGCCGTATGAGTTTATCATGTTCAATAGAGACGGGAATTCGGTGCAGTTTATAACTTTCCATGCGTCGTTCTCATATCCTCCGTCGCAAAGCAGACCGAGTACAAATTCCATAGACGAAAATCCGCAGGTAAGCGTATAGTTGCTGCTTCTGATATAAGAATCGAGCGTGTCTGTCAGAGCCTGAACATTCTCGCTGTCGGCAATTCCGAATGCAAGGGGAAGAATTATACCGGACTGGTTTTTGGGAGTGTATGTATTGCTTTCAGATAAATAATACTTCTCATTGAATGCGCCTTTTGCCTCTTGGAACTTCTTTATATATTCAGCCTTATCGCTTTCTTTTCCGAGAATACCTGCAATTTCAGCCGCATCTCGGTACATTCTGCAATAATATGCAGCCGCAAAGAAATCTGCCGGAACGTTGCTTGTCGCCTGATGGTCGTTATAAGGCGAATGGTCGGTGGGGAGTACGCTGCCGTCGGCAAGCTGGGAATTACGTCGCGCAATAAGCTTTTGAATTACGGGATATTTGGTTTCAAGAATGTCTTTATTTCCGTAGTACTTGTAGAGCGTAAGGGGAAGGATATATTCTTCGTCCTCCCAGCCGTAAACATCGTATTGCAGTTTTTCTCCGGCTTCGGTCCAGCGCGAAAGAAACGCGTCGTTGTCCATATACCAGCAAGCCGTAGCGACAAAGTCGGCAATATCGCCGTTCCAGAAGTTTTTCTCGCGCGTCGGGCAGTCGGTAGGACCTGTAACAATGTTTGAACGGTATGAGCGCTTTACTGCGTCCCATATCTTATTGAGATTTTCGCTTGATGATGTAAAATCGCCGATAACAGCAAGGTTTGTGTTGAGTTCTTCCTTTTTGACGGTTTCTGTCGTGTATTCTCCGGAATATCCCTTGATGTATACATATCTGAATCCGGTATAGGCAAACTCAGGCATATATACTTCTTCTTCGGCGCCTTTGCATATGTATACGTCGATATTGCGCAGACCGTAGGGTGATATACTGTCGGCGTAGTTGTCCTTTTGGAAATATACGTCGCCGTACACGTCGGTTCTCGGAACGTCGTCATCTATAATTTCGCAGTATCTTATAATAACAACTTCTCCGGGCTTTGTATTTTTAAGCGTAATTTTCGCGCGTCCTGCGCTGTTTGTGCCGAAATCGTAGAGTTTGTATTCGCCGCCGAGAACGGTGCCTATTGAAAGCGCCTCGCTTTCGTCGCGTATCTTCACGGCGGGATAAGTCGTGCTTGCAAAAGGTTTCAGAGTTCCGACGTTTGCCTGAGCTGCCTTTACCCATGTTCCGCCGACTTTGCCGGTTGTGTTCCAACCGTCAATTTCAAGTCTTGCGTCGTATCTTTCGCCAAACTGGAGGTCGTTGTCGTAAAGGGGAGAGGCTGTGACGTCCCAGCTTGTATCGGTACATATATTCTGTTTTGTACCATCGGTATATTCTATTTCAAGCTGCATCATAATCGCGGGAACATTGTAGCGCAGCGAACCCCATGACGAACAGTTGAACTGACCGTTTCCGGTATATGCGCAAAGCGCGTTGCTGCCGTTTTCCAGAAGTGCCGAAACGTCATATATCTGATATTCGGTATATCCTCTCATGGAACCTGCCAGAAATCTGCCGTCAGTTATACGCAGTCCGTTTATATAGGGAACATAGCTGCCGCGCGCGCAGGCATACAGATATGCGCTTTTTATTTCTTTTGAAAGATCAAAGGTCTTTCTGAAATAACAGGAACGCCTGAGTAAGCTCGGGTGCATTTCAAGACTGTTTACGCTTACATAAGTTGACGGAATTGCGCTTGTTTGCCAGCCGTTCGGTTCGGTTTGCCGCCAAAATCCGCATACAGCGCCGTTTTTCCATGAGGAATCCGTCGGAATCTGCTGAGCGCTGCCGTCTGAATAGTTTATCGTAATATTTCCGCGTATCGCGCCGACTGCTTTAAGCGCATTGTCGCCAGTATAGTATCTTATTGCAAGATTGTTTGTTCCGGGTTTTATATATTCCGTTATGTCGGTATATTTTATAATGTGCATACCGTCAGCGGTCTTTACGGTCGGTATCTGAGTTCCGTTTATAAAGAAATCAAACGGATTGTCGGACTGATATTCTATATACGCGCTACGAATACCGTCTTTTGCGGTAAAATCACGTCTGAAATGTCCTCTTGAAAACCATGAGTTTATCCAGTTTCCAATATTAAGCGTTGTTTTGGGAAATGATTGGAGCGATTTCAGGTATTCCCGCGGTGCACTTATAAATTTTGCGTCGAATGAAGTTCTTTTTTCGTCTTTGTGAAGCATTGTGTCTACCACCGTGTTTTCATTTTGGGTACTTATTCCGGCATTACTTTCCGGAGTTGCCGGTGCCGCATATCCCGGCGAACCGAGCAGCATCGAAAATGCGCATACCAGGGAAATCAAAGATTTTTTAGAAAGCATTTTGAGTTCTCCTTTATATTTTTATATTTTTATATATTAACTATACTCCGCAGCCCGATATGTGTAAATGTTATATAATGAGAATTCTTGTCATTTGTTTGTTTTGTACCGCAAAACCCCTTAAAAACCATTAAAACATTTGTTATATGATTGACAATCGTTTTTTTTGATGTTATTATTATGTTAGAAAAAAGTGAGGTTGAACAAAACAATGCTTCGAGAATCAATACAGATTGATATAAAACCGCCGCTTGAACTTGTGAATTGCAGGCTCGGTCATTCGGGGTTCAGCGCCGCAAATAATCATGACCATATACCGACGCATTATCACCACGCCAATTACGAACTTACCGCCGTTGTAAAAGGCAACGGTATTTCATATGCAAACGGCGTGCCGACAAAAGTAAAAAAAGGCGATATTTACGTTTCATTTCCTAACGAGTACCATAAGGTTGATTCCGACCCGGACGATCTCCTGAATTATGTATTTGTAACTTTTATTCCCAACGTCGGAAAATTCGACGAGACGCTTCGCGATGTGTGGCAGAACAATATTCCTCCGGAAAAGCGCGTATTCCGTTCGGACGGAGTTATAACAGCAATAGAAAGCATTATAACAGAATTACAGAACAGGAACTTTTCATATTCCGAGGAAATGCTCTCTTCGCTAATGGATCAGATTATTATAAATACTCTTCGCAGCTTTGAATACAACCGTCCGCAGGTGCTTTCAAAACACCCGACTACGGACGAGCTTTGCAGACACATTTCTCATTATATTGACACACACATTTATACAATTAAAAGCCTCAAGGAGATTTCTCGCGCGTTTTCATACAATTACAGCTATCTTTCCGCCGTTTACAGGCGAACGACGGGCATGAGCATTGCCGGGTACTATCTTGCAAAACGTATGGAGCTTGCGCAGGTAATGCTTGTTCAGCAAAGATATTCGGTGACGGAAATTGCCGAAAAGCTCAATTATGCCGATATATATTCGTTCAGCAAAGCTTTCAGCGCATATTTCGGACAGCCGCCTAAAAAGTACGCGGAAAGCGTGTTCAAATAATGCACATTTACATTTTATAACCGAATTTTTTTGACATCGGAGAAACAAAACAATGATAAACTATGCTCTCGGCGGTGCAAGTGCATATGCGCCGAAAAATACACTGAGCGCCTTTTATACGGCGCTTATCATGGGTGCTGACGGGATAAAAACCGAAATACGCCTTTCAAAAGACAAAACTGCGGTACTCTTTTCGGACGATAATCTTGAAAATCTTACCGACGCCGACGGAATTATTGAAAATTACACCGTATCTCAGCTTAAAGATTTAAAAGTAAAGGGCAGAAACGGATTTTTTGACAGAATTGTAACGCTTGAAGAATTATTGTCGGTATTTTCGGCATATAACGTAAATTTTCTGCTTGAACTTAAAGTTCCTGACGCAGACGAACAGGTTTTATCTCTCATAAATAAGTACAGAGTTGTCAAAAACACCGTAATTGCGAGCAGTGAACCAGATTATATTAAAACCGTCCGACAGAAATGCGACTACGTAAAGCTCTGTCTGATTACAGACACAGACGGTATAAGCGAAATACAAGCGCTGAAAGAAATTGACGGATATATGATATGCATCGATGCAAAAGTTCTGACGAAAAAAAGTCTTGAAACTTTAACAGAGTGCGGATTTGAAGTGTGTGCGCACAATATTACCGACAAACGACTTGCGGAAAAAATGCAGTCAATCGGGGTTGATGCAATAATAACTGACTTCCCGGATAAGCTTACCTGAAAACTGAAAACAAAATCAAAAAAACAACGCCTTAGGTTTTATTTACCCGAGGCGTTTATTAATTCCGAAAGTCCTGTTTATTTAATTTCAAAAATGCTGCCGCATTTGTTGACGGTATATCCGAGCTTTTCAAAGTCACGAAGTCTTACGGTAATAAGTCCGTCGCGCAGAGCAGGGAGGTATCCGAGCTGAATCTGACGTCCGTCAAGACGCGCTTCGCTGCTGCCGATAAAATATTCAAGAGTGTGCTTTGCATTTTTCAGCACATATCTTTCCTCAAGATTGTACCATTCTGCATATGCACCGAGATATGCAAGCATTTTATTTGTCGGAGTCAGCACAATTTCAAGATCGTCACCAAGCTCACACGGCGAGAATTCAAAGTTGGCGTTTATCCGGTTATCGCCTATCTTAACAATACTGCCGTCTGCTGTGCCGAAAGAGATCTCATATATTTCAAAATCCGACGGAGCTTTTATCGGGTCAATACGGAAACCTGTTATCTTACCGAACCATTTGTTGCAGGAAATAAAAGTTCCGTAAAACTCTCCGCGCTTATCGGCGTGATTTGTGTCAAATCTTGCGCACTTATCCTCATTCCATGCTGTCTCGTCCTCGGTAATAAAGAATATCTTGCCGTAAATCGGAGTTCCGGGAGTATTTGTGTACTTTGCCTTTACTCTGAAATGAGTGATTCCGCTCGTATCAAAGCTTATGGGTTCTTTGGTATATATCCAGTAATTTGTGCCGTTAAAGCTGCCCTTGATCGAATTTTCGGTAAATCCGCCGTTTTCTATCATCGGTGCAAAAGTCCATTTGCTTTGCTCGTTCTTATCGGAAAAGTCAATTTTGCATATTTCATTGAAATTTTTGTATTCGGTAACTCTGTCCTCGAAGCCGAGACGTCTCATACGGCGGAAAGTATTGTCGTAGAGCGAATTAAAACGTCTGCGGCCGTATTCGTCAGGCTTTATGTCGGTGTGCTTCGTGGCATTGCCGTTATCGGCAAAAACTTTGCGCACGGCGTCAACATAGCCGAAACCGTGTATCTTTGAAGGCATAATGTAATGTCCCTCTCCGAATTCGTTCCAGTTTGAGAGAATTACCGTTTTCTTTTTCCATTCCTCATCAACTTCTCTGTTTGGCAGAAAGTCGTCTTTTACAAATCTCAATACCTTTTCGTAGCCTTCGGGAGTTATAATATCGGCCCTGTCGTTAACGTACAGAGAAATTGTGTTGAAACCTACTGCAACGGTAGTTGCAAAACAATAGCCGTCGATATTGTCAAGCTTTTTTATCTGTCCAATCTGAACATCGGGATCTTTTGCAATAGAGCCGAGATTATACGCGTAGCTTCCGTCAAATCCCATTTCTTTGAGTTCTTCGGTGTTGTTTGTCTGGCACGTGAGAATTATCGCGCCGTCGTAACCAAAAGAACGGCAGACCGAACGCAGATAGTCAAGTTCTTCCTTAACTGCCTCTTTTGATCCGAATGACTCAATAAGTGTTGTGGTTCTGTATATACTTATAAGCGGCTTATTGTTTATGACAAAATACCTGTCGTCGGTAAGATAATATTCAACCCAGTACGGAACAAAATATTTTCTGAAATCATCGGAGCATTTCGGCATGTTATATGTGTTTTCCCACTGAATTGCATACTTTACGTAATCGGTGTACTTTGCATTCATGTAGGCTTTCTGACCGAAATTGTTGCGCGGCGTTTTCTGCGGACTTGAGGATCTTCCGCTATACCAGCAGACAAGTCTGAAGTCTATCGCGTGCTCGCACATCCACTTTATTTCCCAGTCGGCGCACTCAGTGCTGCCTTCGTCGAATTTTCCGAGATATGTGTCAAGCTCCGGAAACCCCGAAACATAATCCCAGCCGAACTGAAATCCGTTGCGCCATATATCGCAAACCTCAACGCCGATATTGTGAGTTTCGGAATGAACGGGCGAGGGAACAGGCACATAGTCACGGCATTCGTCAAACATATTGTATACGTATATGTCGTCAAGCATTAGCGTTGTATCGGCACCCGGAGAGCACTCAACTCTGAAAGAATCAAAATAAGTTCCGTCAAAGCTTTCGGTGCAAAAACGCTTATCATTAATGCAATACGTTGCTTTTCCGGTCTCTGTATTTGCCTCAATTCTTACGGTCTGCCAGACAGAGCTGTTGTATTTGCGCAAAAACGTGCCGTTCTGAGAATAGTACGCATCGCCGCGCGTTTCGATATAAAGCGTTTTGTCGCCGCAAAGGTAAAAACGCGTTCCGTCGGCATATTCAGGCATGAAAAATCTGAGTTCAAAGCAGATCTTGCCGTCAGCTCTGTCAAAATTCGTGCTCAGGGCATTATGCGAGCCGCCTTTTAATGTAATCAAAGCACCGTAAGGATCATACGTGCTTGAATTATTGCCCTTTACTTCGGCTTGCGAATCGGAATCGGTCACAAACTCAAAATAATCCGGAAGAGCGTCAGAATCAGATGTCGAAATAAACATTTCATTAAAGAAATATCCTGTGTACAGTGCTGTTTTCCCGACTGTTACGTTCACAAGACTTCCTTCTTCGGCATAGAATTTAAGAAAATCCGCACTGTCTGCAAACTCGGAAGATGAGTCAAATGTGCCTATATATTTTCCGTGTATATAGAGCGTATTTTTGCCGTTTTCAAGGTCGCATATCGCTTTTA